>OFRD01000071.1_pt1 | contig 34437 bp, 29 predicted proteins | sample 1543041 | NCBI WGS metagenome assembly OFRD01 (sample SAMN07774234, study PRJEB24372) | wastewater metagenome | isolation source: Exp Tend CN 100WW | collected 2016-02
TGTTTCTCGGTCTGCTTCTGTTGCTCGGCGGTTGCCAGGCGACCCACAGCCTGAAGGCGCCGGTGGTCGACTACAACCAGGCACTGCCGGCCATCAACGTCGACGTCGTCGGCTTGCCGAGCTGGATGCTGCGTGACGATCTGCGTCGGCGCGGATTTTTTCGCCTTCAGCACCACCGGTCGAACGAAGCTCGTTGGCCACACGCTTGCGCTCAGCCTCCATGCGGCGATAAACCGACTCGGTGATGGTGTCCACGTAATCGGCGCGGGTGATGCGCACATCCACCACATCCACACCCCAAGGCTTGGCACCCTTGACCACAAGGAGGACGGCCGCTTTCACATCGTCCATCAGCTCTTCACGTTTGAGCGAAAGCAGCTCCTTGACGGTGTGCTTGTTGATCTCTTCCTGGAAGGCGTTGCGCACCACACGGTTGAGCTGGCTGGTACCGGCTTTTTCGTCCAAACCCACGTTACGGATGTAGGCCTGTGGATCGGCAATGCGCCAGCGTACATACCAGTCAATCACGACACGCTGCTTCTCTGCCGTCAGCATCGGCTCATTGTCCGGGCTGTCCAGAGTCAACAGACGCTTGTCAATGTAATTGACGTTTTGCAGCGGGGGGGGCAGCTTGAAGTGCAAGCCGGGCTCGGTGATGACTTCCTTGATTTGACCCAAAGCATAGACCACGCCGAATTGGCGCTGGTCAACCACAAACACGGTAGAGCTGAACAGCACAAAGGCCACCAGCAAAGTCGAAACCCACAATCCAATGCGATTCATTTTCTTTGTCCTTATCGTGGATCGCGCTCACGCGAACGCTGGAGGTCGCGTGAACGTGTGTCCACTGCACCGTTGTTGGCACTGGCTGGTGTGGCGGGCGCGGTGGCATCTACAGTGGGCGGAGCCACTGCAGTGACCTGCTGCATGATCTTGTCGAGCGGCAAATACAACATGTTCGAGCCCTGCTTGCTGTCCACCAGCACTTTGGTCACGTTGCTGTAAATCTGTTGCATGGTGTCGGTGTACATCCGGTCACGCATGACTTGCGGGGCCTTCTGGTACTCGGGCAAGATGGTTTTGAAGCGCTGTGCATCGCCTTCGGCTTGCGCCACGATGCGCTCACGGTAAGCATCGGCCTCTTCTTTCAGGCGGGATGCGGCACCCACAGCACGGGGCACCACGTCGTTGGCGTAGGCCTGGGCTTCGTTTTTGGCGCGTTCGCGCTCTTGGCCTGCCTTCAACACATCGTCAAACGCTGCTTGAACCTGCTCTGGGGGACGCACACCGCCTTGTTGCAAGTTGATGCCCACCACTTCAATACCCACCTTGTAGCGGTCCAGAATGGTCTGCATTTTTTGGCGGACACGGGGGGCAATCTGGTCGCGCTCTTCGGCCAGGGCCGAATCCATCTTCATTTTGCCCACCACTTCACGCACAGCGGTTTCAGCAGACTGCACCACGGCTTCGGTCGGGTTGCGGCTTTCAAACAAATACGCGCGGGCATCGTTCAAGCGGTATTGCACAGCGAACTTGATCTCGACGATGTTTTCGTCTTCGGTCAGCATGGCCGACTCGCGCAAGCCTGTGGCCTTGATGATGTTGTCGCGGCCAATGTCCACCGAGCGGATCTGGGTGACGAACACCAACTCGTGACGCTGGACCGGATAAGGCATGCGCCAGTTAAAGCCAGCACCCACAGTGGAGTGGTACTTGCCAAACTGAGTGATCACCGCTTGCTGGCCCTCTTGCACAATGAAGAAGCCCGTACCCAGCCAGACGAGCAAGGCCGCAGCCAGAACCACACCCAGACCCAGGTTTTTAAAGAAAACTGGAATGCCGGGGCCACCAGAGCCACCGCCCGAACCACCAGAACCTTGCGGTCCGCCTTTACCGCCAAACAATTGGCCGAGTTTGCGGTTGAAGTCACGCCAGAGCTCGTCCAGGTCGGGCGGACCACTTTGTTGCGGCTGCGAGCCACGCCCAGGCGGTTGTTGCCAAGAGTCAGGCTTGGGTCCCGGTGGCGGAGGCACATCGCCTGCAGGCTTGTTGCCTGCATCGGGTGTTGACTTGTCGTCGTCCCGACCCCATCGTGGGTCATTCAGATTGAACATGCCTCGGATCTTTGCAGGAAGCAAGGACCATCGCAGGGCTGGCAGATGAAAATTCATGGTGAAGTGTCTTTGTCGAAATGACGAATCCGCATTGTGCCGAATTCGAGTGGACCTCAATGCAGATCACCCGGATATTCCCGGGTCATGTCACGGGGATCTGCGGGTTCTTGAACGGCTGGGGGTAAGGCGGCCTTGACGATGTCGGACAAGGCCGAACGCAACAAATCAAGCCCCTTGCCAGATTTGGCACTCAAAAATACCCGGGGAACGGCCACACCGTCTTGCTCATACTGGTCCTGCATTTGCAAGGGATAGCGCTCGGGTGCCAGTGCATCCAGCTTGTTAAAGACCAGCAACTGCGGCACGGTGTCGGCACCGATCTCGGCCAGCACTTTTTGCACTTCGGCCATTTGCTCCGGGAAATCCGGGTTGGCAGCGTCCACCACGTGAAGCAGTAAATCGGCTTCGGTCGCTTCTTGCAAGGTGGCCTGAAAAGCCTCCACCAGACCGTGCGGCAAATCACGGATGAAGCCCACCGTGTCGGACAAGGACACCGAACGCCCTGCCTCGCCCAGATACAACTGGCGTGTGGTCGTGTCCAGCGTAGCAAACAGCTGGTCTGCGGCAAAGGCGCGCGCTTTGACCAAGGCGTTGAACAAGGTGGATTTTCCGGCGTTGGTGTAGCCCACCAAGGAAATATTGAAAGTGTCACGCCGCTCACGCTGGCGGCGTTGTGTGTTGCGCTGCTTTTTGACCTTGACCAAGCGCTCTTTGATGCGTTTGATCGAGTCGTTGATCATGCGGCGGTCCAGCTCGATCTGGGTTTCACCCGGGCCACCGCGCATGCCGATGCCCCCGCTTTGGCGTTCCAAGTGTGACCAGCGGCGCACCAGCCGGGTGCTCAGGTATTGCTGACGCGCCAGCTCAACTTGCAGCTTGCCTTCGTGGCTGCGCGCACGCTGACCAAAGATTTCCAGAATCAGCAAAGTGCGATCGTTGACCGGCAAGCCGATGTGACGCTCCAGATTGCGCTGCTGGGCCGGGCTCAGGGCTTGGTCAAACAAAACCTCGACAGCACCGTGCATCAAGGCAAGCTCTTTGATTTCGTCGGCTTTGCCGCTGCCCACAAACAGGGCCGGATCGGGCGCTTTGCGTTTGCAGGTCAGGCGTGCCACGGGCTTGAGGCCACCCGACTCGGCCAGCAAGCCCAGCTCTTGCAGGTCGGCATCGAAATGCGGCAGCCCAAAGTCAACGCCGACCAATAAGGTCGGCGCGGGTTTGTTGAATGGTGTTTCAGACAATGTCAGCAACCTCCGGCGGTAGCTTCAAACCGCGGGTCGAGCAAAAACCGAATCAAGCGGTGATTTCGCCGGTTTCGGGAGTGCTGAATGTCACAGAACGACCGGGAACAATGGTCGAGATGGCGTGTTTGTAAACCATCTGAGTGACCGTGTTGCGCAAGAGCACCACGTATTGGTCAAACGATTCGATTTGGCCCTGCAGCTTGATGCCGTTCACCAGGTAAATCGAGACGGGCACATGCTCTTTGCGCAGTGCGTTCAGAAAGGGGTCTTGCAAAAGTTGACCTTTGTTGCTCACGATATTCTCCGTGTTCAGAAGTTTTGAAGAGACTGACCTTACCACAGGGCAAGCTGGTGATATTTGAGGAAAATTGATTTCCTCAAATATCAACTGGATTCTTTGTCAGCGTAGGGATTGGTGGATGTCTTCATCTCAATCCGCAGTGGCGTGCCAGCCAAACTGAAGGCTTTGCGGAAGCGCCCTTCAAGGAAACGCTTGTAGGTATCGGTCACGTGCTCAAGCGAATTGCCGTGCACCACGATCACAGGCGGGTTCATGCCACCTTGGTGCGCGTAACGCAACTTGGGGCGGAACATGCCACCGCGCTGGGGGCTCTGGAACTGCACGGCTTCGAGCAGCAGGCGCGTCAAAATGGGGGTGCTCATCTTGCACATGGCCGATTTGTGCGCCTGGACGATCGAAGCCCAAACAGGCCCCAATCCCTGGCGTTTTTTGGCCGAAATAAAGTGCATGTTGGCAAAGCTCAAGAACGGCAAACGGTTCTCAATCGAGCGTTGCACCAACTGGCGCTGGTATTCATCGACCGCATCCCACTTGTTAATGGCCAACACCATGGCGCGACCGCTTTCGAGCGCATAGCCCGCAATGTGGGCATCTTGGTCGGTGACGCCCTGCTCTGCGTCGAGCAGCAACAAGACCACGTTGGCCGACTCGATCGCCTGCAGGGTTTTAACAACCGAGAACTTCTCGATGGCTTCAAACACTTTGCCTTTGCGGCGCAAGCCAGCGGTGTCGATCAACTCGAATTTTTGCCCTTGGCGCTCAAATGGCACCGAAATCGCGTCACGCGTGGTGCCCGGCATGTCAAACGCCACCAAGCGCTCCTCGCCCAGCCAGGTGTTGATCAAGGTGGACTTGCCCACGTTGGGTCGACCGGCTACGGCCAGTTTGATCACCGAGGGATCTTCCTCGGTCTCTTCGGGCTCATCGGGCAGGTTGAGCAACTCAAAAGCCAGCTCCACCAGACCACGCGTGCCTTGACCGTGGGCAGCCGAAATGGCAATCACCTCGCCCAGACCCAGCTCGTAGAACTCGGTCAGCTGAATGCCTTCCAGCATGCCTTCGGCCTTGTTGGCCACCAACAAGCAGGGCTTGCCGATTTTGCGCAGGTATTTGGCGATGTCATGGTCTTGGGCAGACAAACCGCCCCGCGCATCGACCACAAAAATGACCACGTCGGCTTCAGCCACCGCTTGTTGCGTTTGCTTGGCCATCTCTTTGTAGATGCCAGTGCTGGCGTCGGGCTCGAAACCGCCCGTATCGATCACGATGAATTCTTGTCGGCCTTGTTTGCCGTTGCCGTAATGGCGGTCACGGGTCAGGCCCGCAAAGTCGGCCACGATGGCGTCCCGGCTCTTGGTGAGTCGGTTGAACAGCGTGGATTTGCCCACATTGGGGCGGCCTACCAGGGCCAGTACAGGTTTCACTTAAAAATTTTCCGATCCATCATTCAGGGCGAAATCCGAAGACGCCCCCGGTGCGTGTCACCACCACCAAAGTTTGGCCAGCGGCCACGGGTTTGCCCACAATGGCGCTGCCGTCTGTGCTCAATCGTTGCAAAGGCTGCCCATCCTGACGCGACAGAAAATGGAGCAAACCCTTGTCATCACCCAACACCACCGAGCGGCCCAACACCAAAGGTGCCGTCAAGCCTCGAAAGCGCAAAGCTTCTTGCGTCCAGGCGGGCTGGCCACCCTGACGCTGCCAAGCCACGACCTTGCTGTCGGACTCGGTGCCAAAAACCAGATTGTCGTCGCCGTCCAAGCCTTCATGGCCTTGGGCTGGACGCGTCCACAAGGTGGTGCCGCGGTTGGCATCCACACACGAAACAGCCGACTGAAATGCGCGCACACACACTGAGTTGCCAAAGCGGCTGGCCCCTGCGACCAAGTCCACCAGACGCTCCACCTCGTTGGTACCCCGAGAAGAACCCACCAGCGTTTCCCAGCGCACCGCACCCGTGTTGGGATTCAAAGAAGCCAAACGCCCTCCCCAGCCTGCCAGCAAGGTGTCGCCAAACGGGATCAGCAAGCCCGCTTGCTGCAACACCAATGGGTCGCCGGTGCGCTGCTGCGTCCAGATCTTTTGACCAGACGCACCATCCAGCGCCGTGACCGCACGGTCAGCGGTCAACACAAAAACACGTGCGCCGGCCACCAAAGGCGCGGTGTAGGACAAGGCAGGCAAGCGGTAGCGCCAAAGTACTTTGCCGGCCTCAATGGCCACCACTTCGTTGTTTTGAGTGATCACGGCAAACCGCTGACCGTCTCCACTGACCCCCGCCTGGATGGGTGTGTCGAGCTTGATACGCCAAACATCCTGGCCGGTAGTGGCATTGATCAAGGCCACTTGGCCCTGAGTAGAGGCCACCGCCACTTGCTCGCCGTGAACAGATGCAAATAGGGGCGTAGTCACAGGACCGATGCTGTTGGCCCAGACTTTTTGAACCGCCAACTGGCCTGTCACGGTTGGCAATGCTGCAGGTTGCGGCTTGTCAGGTGCGCTGGAGCAAGCGGCGATCGTGAGCGCCAAAGCGCCTATCACAGTCAAACGGGCCCAGATGTTCGAAAAAACAATCATCACTTTGGGGTCTCCGAAACAGTGGCCGCATCAGGGTCAATGCCCAATGCATTGAGTTTGGCTTGCACCAAGCGACGGTAGTCAGGGGTGTCTGCCAGTTTTTGCCATGCTTGCTGGTACGCCACAATGGCTTCGGCATTTTGACCTTTGGCTTGCAACACGTCTCCGCGCAGGTCCGCAGCCAAACCCATCATCGCCGGCGTGAATTCACCGCCCAATTGCTTCAAGGCTTCGTCGTAAGCCTTGGCATCGAGATGCAAAGCCGCCAAACGCATGCGCGCAATGTCGCGATACGCCTTGTCAGAAGCGCCATTGGCCACCCAGCTCAAAGCATCACGGGCTGCATCGGTTTTGCCTTGCGCTTGCAGGGTTTTGGCCGCCAACAAAGCCGATTGCTGGGCAAACTGGGTGCTGCCGAATTTGTCTTTCATGTCGGCCAAACTGCGCTCAACACGGCTGACATCGCCAGAGGACACCGCGCGCTCGACTTCGTCGTAGAGTGCAGAGGCTTTGGCAGCTTGGCTTCGCTCCCAATATTGATAACCGTTCCATGCGGCATAACTGCCCAAAATGGCAATCAGCACCCAGGAAATCAGGTTGCCCCAAGTCTTCCAGAAATGCTTGATCTGGTCGAGTTGTTCTTGTTCTTCAAGGTCGAGTGGAGTGGCCATGGTGTATTACTGCTGTGCGCATCAAAGCGTGGATTGTAGGCTGTGGCCCCAGTCGGCCACGGTGCTCAAAGACTCGGTGCGCTGAGCCCCTTCGCCGTCGCGCAGCGATTTGACCGCGACCCGACCTTGGGCCAATTCTTCGGCACCAAACACCAGGGCAAAACGGGCACCCGAGCCATCGGCTTTTTTGAATTGGGACTTCATGCTGCCCATGCCCTCGCGGCTGCCCGCGTGCATTTGCGCCGATACGCCCTGAGCGCGCAAGGCTTGAAGGACCTGCATGGCCACCGGCAAAGCAGAGGCTTCGGGAATGATGGCGTACACATCGGGGGCCAGATCGGGCAAAGCCTCGCCCTGCTCTTTGATCAGTTCGAGCACGCGCTCGACACCGAGCGCCCAACCCACGGCGGGCGATGGCTTGCCGCCAATTTGCTCGATCAGGTAGTCATAACGGCCACCGCCACAAATGGTGCCTTGCGAGCCCAAGCTGGTGGTGATGAACTCGAACACCGTGAGGTTGTAGTAATCCATGCCCCGCACCAAGCGCGGGTTGATGCTGTAGGCCACGCCATTGGCATCCAAAATGGCTTTGACCGCGTTGAAGTGCGCCAAAGAGGCTTCGCCCAAAAAGTCGAGCAAACGCGGTGCGGCCTCGACCACGCTTTGCATGGCCGGGTTTTTGGTGTCCAGGATGCGCAGTGGGTTGCTGTGCAGGCGGCGCTTGGCTTCTTCGTCCAGCACATCGCTGTGCTTTTCGAGGTGGGCAATCAGGGCTGCGCGGTGGGCCTGGCGCTCAGCGGGCTGGCCCAGGCTGTTCAATTCCAGCCGCACGTCCTTGAGGCCCAGTACTGTCCACAGCTCATGGGCCAACAAAATGAGTTCGGCGTCCACTTCGGCTCCACCAAAACCCAGTACCTCGGCACCGACTTGGTGGAACTGGCGGTAACGGCCGCGCTGGGGACGCTCATGGCGAAACATCGGACCCATGTAGTAAAGCCGTTTGCCGCCTTCGTAGAGCAAGTTGTGTTCGACCACGGCCCGCACCAAGCCTGCGGTGCCTTCTGGGCGCAAAGTCAGCTGTTCGCCATTGAGTCGGTCCTCAAAGGAGTACATCTCCTTTTCAACGATGTCGGTCACCTCGCCCAAGCCGCGCACAAACAGCGCGGTGGGCTCCACAATGGGCAATCGCACATTGCGATAGGCGTAACGCGCCATCAAATCGCGCACCTGGCCCTCCAGCCACTCCCAGCGGGCAGACTCAGGCGGCAAGATGTCGTTCATGCCCTTGACGCCCACCAGCTTCTGGGCTTTTGCCATTTTTTCGGCCTTGGGGGCGTTTTCTTTCGGAAACTCGCTCATTTTTTCTCAGCAGATCCTGAACCAAAACGGTTCTCAATGTAGTTTTCAACCAGCACCTGAAACTCTTGCGCAATGCCATCGCCGCGCAAGGTCAGGCGCTTTTCGCCGTCAATGAAGACCGGAGCAGCCGGGGCTTCGCCCGTGCCCGGCAAGCTGATACCAATGTCGGCATGCTTGCTCTCGCCGGGGCCGTTGACGATGCAGCCCATCACGGCCACTTTGAGGTTTTCAACCCCGGGGTAACGCACACGCCAAACGGGCATCTGGGCGCGCAAAAAGTCGTCGATTTGTTTGGCCAGCTCTTGAAAGGTGCTGCTGGTGGTGCGACCACAACCAGGGCAAGCGGTCACGCTCGGCACAAAAATGCGCAAACCCAGCGACTGCAAAATCTCCGAGGCGATCACCACTTCTTGCGTACGCGCTTCGCCCGGCTGGGGCGTGAGCGAGACACGAATCGTGTCGCCAATGCCTTCTTGCAACAAGATCGACAAGGCCGTGGCCGACGCCACCGTGCCCTTGGTGCCCATGCCCGCTTCGGTCAAACCCAAATGCAAGGCGTAATCGGTGCGGCGGCCGAGCTCGCGGTACACCGAAATCAAATCCTGCACACCCGACACTTTGCACGACAGCGCGATTTGCGCGCCATTGAGGCCCATGGCCTCGGCACGCTGAGCAGACGAAATAGCCGAGCTGATCAAGGCTTCGTACATGACCTGCCGCGCTTCCCAAGGTTGGGCCCGCTGGCTGTTGGTGTCCATCAATTCGGCCAGCAACTCTTGGTCGAGGCTGCCCCAGTTCACGCCGATGCGGATGGCTTTGTCAAACCGCATGGCGGCTTCGATCATCTGGCCAAACTGCACATCGCGTTTGTCGCCCTTGCCGACGTTGCCTGGGTTGATTCGGTATTTGGACAGCGCTTCGGCGCAGGCCGGATAGTCGGTCAACAGGCGGTGGCCGTTGTAATGGAAATCGCCGATCAAGGGCACGTCGATGCCCATTTTGTCAAGCTGGTCGCGAATGTGCGGCACAGCCTGCGCTGCTTCGGGCGTATTGACGGTGATGCGGACCATCTCAGAGCCGGCGATCGCCAGTTCTTTGACCTGGATGGCAGTGCCGATCACGTCCACCGTGTCGGTGTTGGTCATGGACTGCACGCGCACGGGTGCGCCCCCGCCCACGGTGACCACGCGCGAACCCCAGACCACTTTGGACTGGCGGCTGTGGCGCTTGGCTGGCAATGCGATGGCAATCGGGGATGGAGAAATCATGGCTTGACCTCAAATCGGGCAGTGTTCACCACGGTGTGCGGCTTGAGGTCAAAAGCTTGACCCTTGACACTCAATTGAACAGCATCAGCACGGCCGACCACCACCGAAACAGGCAAAGCAGCGGGCACGCGCTTGGTTTCGCCCGCATTCAAAACGCCGTTCCAGACCAACTGTTTTTGACCATCCCGGACTTCGATCCAGCTGACATTTTGGGCACTGAACAACAACTCTGACGTGGCTGAGGCCACCGCAACGGACGCCGCAAGAGGTGCCGCAACGGGCGCGGACACACCCAAGGGCGCAGGTTCCGACGCAGACATGGCCAACTCTGTCGGATTCAAGGGTGTGGCCACAGGCACCGAAGTGGCGGGGCTGGTACCGGCCTCTGTTGCATGCACTGACACGGCCACCCCATCGGGCTGACCATTCAACCAGCCCCACTGTGAGGGGCTGGGCAGCCAGATCAAAGCTGCAATGACGACCAGCATGCCAACGGCTGCCCACAAAGCCTTGCCCGGCACCCCAAAAGAGGAGCGACGCATGCGGCCCAAATCAACGGGCGCAGCGTAGGCATAGCGCACAGCGCCATGCGGCTCCAGGTAGTTGGCAGATTGTGGCAACAGAGCCAAGATCGGGGCTGAATCGACTCGCAACTGTCGGCAGATGCTGGCGGCCAGGCCTCGGGCAAATACAGGGCTTGCATCGGTTGGGTACTCGTCCGCCTCCAGGGCCGCCAACTGGCGCACAGGAACCTTCAGATTCGCCGACAAGACCGCCAAATGCACACCCGCCGCTTGCCGGGCCGCTTTCAACAGACTGCCAGCGGTCGCGGCTGTCGCGCCGCTGTCAGACGCGACCGCAACGCTGTCAGGGTTTGTGTTTTCAGGCATCGCCAGGCTCCTGGGCTTGAACAGAAGAAACGGGTACCAAGCGAATGGTGCGTTGCTGCGCCATGCGACTTTGAACTTGCGTGCGGTCTTTCACATCACCGGCCAATTGCCCGCAGGCGGCGTCGATGTCGTCCCCTCGGGTTTTGCGGACGGTGGTCACCAAGCCCGCTTCCTGCAGCTGTTTGGCAAAGGCCTGCACGCGGGCGTTGGACGAGCGCAGCAAGCCAGAAGCCGGAAATGGATTGAAAGGGATCAGATTGAACTTGCAGCGCAGGCCTTGGCGGGCATGCTTTTGCACCAGATCGATGAGCTGGCTGGCGTGCTCGGCTTGGTCATTGACGCCATCGAGCATGCAATATTCGAATGTGATGAAGTCACGCGGTGCGTGTGCCAAATAGCCGATGCAAGCCTGCATCAGTTCATCCAGCGGGTATTTTTTATTCAATGGGACCAGGTTGTCACGCAACGCATCGTTTGGCGCATGCAACGACACGGCCAATGCCACAGGACAATCGGCTGACAAACGCTCAATCATGGGCACCACACCCGATGTGGACACAGTGACCCGGCGCCGAGACAAGCCATAGCCGTGGTCATCGAGCATGGCACGCAAGGCGGGCACCAGCGCTGAATAGTTTTGCAGCGGCTCGCCCATGCCCATCATCACCACGTTGGAGATGACGCGCTCATCGGTTTGCAGGTGCTTGCGCAAAAAGTGCTCAGCAAACCACAGTTGCGCCAGGATTTCTCCGGTCGTCAGGTTACGACTGAAGCCTTGGTGGCCTGTAGAACAAAAACGACATCCCACAGCGCAACCGGCTTGGGAAGAAATGCACAAGGTGCCCCGATCGTCTTCGGGAATAAACACCGATTCGATGGCGTTGCCATCGCCGACATCGAACAGCCACTTGATGGTGCCGTCGGTCGAGATGTGTTGACTGATCACGGGCAGCGCTGAAACGTGCGCGTGAGATTGGAGTTTTTGGCGCAAAGACTTGGCCAAATCGCTCATCTGATCAAAATCAGCAGCGCCCCGCTGGTGAATCCAGCGGAACAACTGGGTGGCTCGAAAGCGTTTTTCGCCCAAACCCTCGCAAAAAACGGCCAAACCATCCAGATCAAATTCGAGCAGGTTGGCCGTCATGGGGGGCAAGGTCGCGCTGGAGCCGCGACGCTATCAGCGTGCGTAAACGTTCATGCCGGCGAAGAAGAATGCAACTTCAGCGGCAGCAGTTTCAGGGGCGTCAGAACCGTGCACAGCGTTGGCATCGATGCTGTCAGCGAAGTCAGCACGGATGGTGCCAGCGTCTGCTTTCTTAGGATCGGTCGCGCCCATCAGGTCACGGTTCTTGGCAATGGCGTTCTCGCCTTCCAAGGCTTGGATCATCACGGGGCCGGAGATCATGAAATCAACCAGGTCCTTGAAGAAAGGACGTGCGCTGTGAACAGCATAAAACTGCTCGGCTTCGCCACGCGACAAGTGCGCCATTCTGGCGGCAACGACTTTCAGGCCGGCAGCTTCGAAACGGGCATAGATTTGACCGATAACGTTCTTGGCGACTGCGTCGGGCTTGATGATGGAGAGTGTGCGTTCGATGGCCATGGTATTTCCTGTACGAAAGTGTTTTGAAGCATTTTTGCCATGCGGCAAAGCCCGCTATTCTAACCCGAGCAGACCCGCCAAATGACACTGCGGCACCACATGGCCCCACAGTAGAAACTGAAATTATCGGCTGCGTCCACCGCCGCCACGCCCACCACGGCCTGGACCGCCTGGGGCTTTTTTCAAGCGGTTGAAGCTCTCCGCGCCAATGTACTTGGCCTCACTTTTCGGGGCGTCCGACTTGGCATGCAAGCCAGACCCGCCTGCAGCCTGGTTGGGTTTGGCTGCAGGTTTGGCGCGCGGCACAGCTGTGCCCATCCGGCCCTGCCCCCCCGTGCGTGGGCGGCGGTCATTGCGGTCGGTTCTTGAAACCGGTCGCGGCACAGCCGTCTTGGTGCGATCAAGGGTGCCCGCAGCGCGCATGAGCGCACGGATATCGGACTCGTCCAGCTCCAGCCAAGCCCCCCGACGCAAACCGTGAGGCAACACCATCGCACCGTAGCGGATGCGGATCAGGCGGCTCACTGCATGGCCCACCGACTCCATCATGCGGCGCACCTCACGGTTGCGGCCTTCAGAAATTGTCACGCGATACCAGCAGTTCGAACCTTCGCCGCCGCCGTCTTCGATGGAGCCGAACTGCGCCGGACCGTCGTCGAGGTTGACGCCATCGAGCAGTTTTTGTTTTTCGTCTTTGCTCAAAGCGCCAAGCACGCGCACTGCATATTCACGCTCGAGGCCGAAACGGGGGTGCATCAACTGGTTGGCCAGCTCGCCGGAGCTGGTGAACAGCAAGAGGCCTTCCGTGTTCAGGTCCAGACGACCCACAGACTGCCATTTGCCGTTTTGCAAGCGCGGCAATTTGCGAAACACCGAGGGGCGGTTTTGCGGATCGTCATGGCTGACGATTTCGCCTGCCGGCTTGTGATAAGCGATCACCCGGGCTGGAGGCGGGTCAATGCGGATGTGAATGGGTTTGCCATTGACCTTGATCTGGTCACCGTATTGCACGCGCTGGCCTACGTGGGCCGGCTCGTTGTTGACCGAAATTCGGCCTTCCGCAATCAGTTTTTCCATTTCCAGACGCGAGCCCATGCCGGCTTGCGCCAGCACTTTGTGCAATTTGGGTGAATCGGTTTGGGGGGCCAGCACGCGCTTGCCCAAGTCGATGGCGACGTCTGCGGCGGCTTCTTCATCGTCAAACTGGCCCGAGACCACGTCGGCCAGCTCAATCGGTTTATAGGTCGACTCTGCATGCAGGTCCGCCTTGGGTTGGCGGGCTGCGTTATCGGGTGCGGACGAGCGCTTGTCGTCGTGAGTTTCTTGGTTCATTTGTTGTTGGACTCTTCGCCATGCAGCGGACGGTCAGGGTGGTTATCTGGGTTCGCAGACAGGCTAGGATCATCACTGTGATCGGGGTGAGCGCCAGAGGCGTCGAGGGCACCGGTATCGTCCGAGTCGGCCACGATGGGCATCTCGAAAGGCAAGGCGTTGATCGCGTCTTCAAGCGACAAGGAGGGCTGAACAGGCAGTTCGTCAACCAAACCGGACAAAGCCGACGTTTGACCATCGACCTGCGAGAGCATGGGCAGCTGATCGAGGGAAGAAAGCCCCAAATCATCGAGAAACTGGCGCGTGGTGGCGTACAAACCCGGGCGACCCACGGTTTCCCGGTGGCCAATGACTTCCACCCAGCCACGGTCTTCCAACTGCTTGAGGATTTGTGAGTTGATGGTCACGCCACGAATGTCTTCCATATCGCCCCGGGTCACCGGCTGACGGTACGCAATGATGGCCAGTGTTTCGAGCACCGCACGGGTGTATTTGGGCGGCTTTTCGGGGTGCAGGCGGTCCAAGAACTGACGCAACTCAGGCCGACTTTGAAAACGCCAACCGCTGGCCACGCTGGTCAACTCAAGCCCTTTTTGAGCCCACTCTTGTTGTATGTCTTGCAGCATTTGCCGCAGGGTGTCGGCCCCGAGCGCATCGTCAAATAACACGCGCATGTCGCGCAATGACAAAGGCTGACCTGCTGTGAGCAAGGCCGTTTCCAGGACACGTTGGGCTTGCGCCGTGTTCATGTGTCGATCTTTCGGGAAAAAAACGCCTCACGGCGTAAAAGGTGCAGAGGTCATGGCCGTTTTCGTGAAAAAACAGCCCCGTTCTGGAGGGGCTTGGTCGCTGACCAAGCCTTGGATTCGCGCGAGCCAGTGAATCTGGCTCAAGCTCCCTGAGAGGACAGATTGTAGCTGAGACCCCAAAGAGCCAGTGCGTCAGCCATGTCGGCGGGCAAGGAAGACCTCAGATCGATCGATTGTCCGGTGATCGGATGGACAAAGGCCAGATGCCAGGCATGCAATGCCTGACGCTCCATGCCTGCGGCTTTGACGCCACCGTAAACGGCATCCGCCAGCAAGGCATGCCCGACATGGGCCATGTGAACCCGGATCTGATGGGTGCGCCCCGTGTGCAAGGTGCACTGGACCAGACAACCGAGGTTATTTTGATCAAGCACCTCGATCGTGGTCGCGGCTGTTTTGCCCGATTGGTATGTCAAATCCACCACCGCCATGCGCAGGCGGTTGGCAGGATCCCGGCCAATGGGGGCCTCGACAGTCATGGGGGACGGTGCCGTCCAGGGCTTGTGGGCGATGGCCAGATATTGGCGACGCACGTCACGGGCCGCTATTTGCTGCACCAAGGCATCCATGGCCTGGCGCGTGCGCGCCACCACCATCAAGCCACTGGTGTCCTTGTCCAAGCGGTGGACAATGCCCGCCCTGGGCACATCGGAGGCCAGTGGGTCCAGGGCCAGCAGCCCGTTGAGCAAGGTGCCGCGCCAGTTGCCCGGTGCCGGATGCACCACCAGACCAGCAGGCTTGTTGATCACGCGCAGGTGGGCATCTTCGTAAACCACATCGATCGGCATGTCTTCGGGCACAAAAGCCTGCGACTGGGGCGTGGCCCGCAGTGTGACCTCAACCCGATGCCCCAAACGCACTTTGGTCGACACCTTGGTCACCACGCGCCCGTCAATCAGTGCGTCACCCTGCTCAATGAGTTGCTGTAAGTAACTGCGCGAAAACTCGGGCACCATTTGCGCCAAAGCACGGTCCAGTCGCTGGCCGTGCAAAGTCATGGGCACCTGGGTTGTGCGCACCTCCTCGTCCGCAGCCTCCAGCGCGCGTTCACCGTCTTCCATCAAGGCAGAGGGCTCTTCCATTTCGGGGTCGGTCGATATAATCAAGGGGTTCAACAGTACAAGGGTGTCACAGATGCGAAGCTTCAGATTATCGACGGTTCCAGCTGGCCTGGCTTTGGCCGTGGGCCTGTTTCTGTCGGGCTGCGCCAACACCCAAAAAGATGTGACCGCTGGCTGGACGCCCGAGAAAATTTACAGCGAAGCGCGTGACGAAGCCAACGCAGGCGCTTGGGACAAGGCCATCGGCTATTACGAAAAGCTCGAAGGCCGTGCTGCAGGCACCGTTCTGGCGCAACAAGCCCAAATTGACAAGGCTTACGCCCAATACAAAACAGGCGACAAAATCCAGGCAGTTGCAACCCTGGACCGCTTCATCCGTTTGCACCCTGCCAGCCCGGCATTGGATTACGCGATCTACCTCAAAGGCTTGGTCAACTTCAACGACAACCTGGGCATGTTTTCGTTCCTGACCAAGCAAGACTTGTCCGAGCGTGACCAAAAAGCGGCGAAAGACTCTTACGAGGCTTTCAAAGAGTTGAGCACGCGTTTTCCTGCCTCCAAATACGCCCCCGAAGCACGCCAGCGCATGCTGCACATCGTGAATGCACTGGCCGCTTATGAGGTTCATGTGGCGCGTTACTACGCCAGCCGTGGCGCGCACGTCGCCGCCGTGAACCGTGCTCAGCAAGCCATTGCGGAATACCCGGGCGTGCCCGCTGTTGAAGAAGCCCTGGGCATTCTGGTCAGCTCTTATGGCGCGATGGGCATGACCGCTTTGCGCGACGACGCCAAGCGCGTGCTTGAGAAAAACTTCCCACAGTCCGATTACCTCAAGGCCGAAGGGGTCAAGAAGTCGACTAGCTGGTGGCGTCTGTGGTGAATTGACGCAAAGTCGATAAAAACTCGGCGTGCCCGCTCAGGCGGCGCATCTCCGGCAAGCCCCGCACCAGCCTGCGTCCATACGACATGGTCGTCAGACGCGTGTCACACACCACCAACACCCCTCGGTCTGTTTCGCTGCGAATCAAGCGCCCTGCCCCTTGCTTGAGCGCCACGGCGGCCTCGGGCAAAGCATGATCGGCAAAGGCACTGCGCCCCTCCCGCGTGACGCGCTGACTTCTCGCCTCGAACAAAGGGTCTCCGGGTGGCGGAAAAGGCAATTTATCGATGACCACCAGCTGCAAGGCATCGCCGGGGACATCAAAACCTTCCCAAAACGAGGCAGAAGCGACCAGCACACAACCCGCACGGCCGTCGCCTGCACCCTCTCTGAAACGCTCCATCAAGCGCCGCTTGGGGCTTTGGCCTTGCACCAGCACCTCGACATTTGCTGCCGGGTCTAAACGGGTTTGTAAATACTCGCCGATCGCGCGCATGGCGTTCAAGGTGGTCGTGAGCACCAGCGTTCGGCCCCCCAACAGCTCCACCGCTTCGACCACCAACTGCGCCACATGCCCGGCGTGGCCTGGATCACCCGGTTTGGGCAAATGGTCGGGCACATAAAGTGCGGCTTGCAGGGCGTAGTCAAAGGGGCTGGTGACCTGCATCACCTGGGCCGAGGTCAAGCCACAAGGCTCGGTGAACCAGCGCAAGCTGGGCTCATCGCCCAAAGTGGCGGACGTGAAAATCCAGGCGCGTTGCCCCACCCCACTGCCTTGGGGCGCTTGCGGGTCAGATCCGTGGCGGGGGTCACCTGCCATCAAAGCTTGAATGGATTCAGGGTCATTGGCCTCATCGTCCAAAACCAAAGGGGCTTGAACGGGTCTCGTCAAAGCAGAAAAAGCCTGCGCGATGTCCAGCGGCGACTCGACCAAACGCAGTTGAGCGCTGACTTCTGCCCAGCGAACGCCTTCGGGATCGGGTGCCTTTGAAAACAAATCTGCCTTTTGACTCAACTCGCATGCGCGTTCAAGCAAGCGCTGAAAATCCGGTGCCAGTTCGGCCACGGTTTCGAGCCCGCTTTGCAGCTGCGCCAAAGCCTGCAACACATTTTGCAGCGCAGGCGTCCACTCAGACCCTTCGACACCTTCGGGCAAGGTCTCCGTCCATCGCAGACGGACCGAGCCCCGGTGCATGCCAGCCGCCAGACGCAAATCACGGGAAGATTTTTCCAGACGGTCCGTCAACGCATGCCAGTCAACCAAACCACGCGCCAATTGCAAACCCGTGGCCAGCACATCGCGCGACAACTCCAGCAACTGCACAGTTGACAGCTGCTTGCCCAGAAAATTCACACCGATCTCGTTGAGCTGGTGCGCTTCGTCGAACACGGTGACACGCACTGTCGGCAAGAGCTCGGCCACGCCCGATTCACGCACCGCCATGTCGGCAAAAAACAAATGGTGGTTGATGACGACCACATCCGACGCCATCGCCTCTTTGCGGGCCAAGTTGACATGGCAGGCCCGGTAACGTGGACAGCTGGAGCCCAAACAATTGTCACGCGTCGAGGTGACCAAAGGCCACAAGGACGAACGCTCGTCCAGCCCCGTCAGCTCGGCCATATCACCCGTGCGGGTGGCCTGCGACCAGGTTTCAATTTTGGCGAGTGCGCGCTGCGCCCCCGGTTGAGCAGACTCGGCACTGTGCCGGGCTTGCTCCATGCGATGCAAACACAGGTAATTGGAACGCCCCTTGAGCAAGGCCACCCGAATGGGCAGGCCCAACACCTCAACCAGCCGAGGGATGTCACGGGAAAACAATTGGTCTTGCAAGGCTTTGGTCGCCGTCGACACCAGGGCCCGCTGGCCACTCAGCAACACGGGCACCAGATAAGCATAGGTTTTGCCCACACCCGTGCCGGCTTCAACCACCAGTTGGCCGCCCTGCTCCAGTGTCTGGGTGACCGCCATCGCCATGTCGGTCTGGCCAGCCCTTGGTTGAAACCCGGGCACAGCCTGCGCCAAGGCACCATGGCTTGACAGGGTCTCGGAGACCCTTTGAACGAGCAAGCTCAAGCCGGCTCCTTGGGGTCCAGCATCCACTGCAATTTGGTCATTTGGTCGCGCAAAGCCAAGCGGCGTTTTTTGAGCCGCCGCAAAAGCAGCTCGTCTAAAGGCTGGGTGGCAAGAACAGCTTGGTCAATCAAGGCATCAAGGTCGGCATGTTCTATCTGCCATTCGATCAATTGCCGCTGGGGCGAACGCAAATCCTCGAAATTGTCGGTCGTCATGGTGTGCTGCGGTTTTCTGGCTGCTTACCTTCGAGGCGCAAATTGCGCTGCTCGGTTCGCCACTGGCGCTCTTGTACGTTCAACAACAAGTCTTGCTGGCGCAGTGGCTCCAGTGATGCACGGCGTTTTTTGCGGGCGTCACTGAGACAGGCGTTGACCGCAAATTTTTGCCAGCAGGCTTTTGCGTCTTCCTGGTAAACCGCCATGATCAGCCCACGCTGTTGTGCGATCTCTTCGCGCTGCACACGGATGAACTCCGGCACGCCCACCAAGGACTGCGCGCTCAACCCACTGGTGCTCAACGCGGCCAAGACCGCCAACAGGCAACGTTTCATGTGAGGTGCGTGTCCACAGTGCGGTGCTCCAGCGCCAGAAATTCGCTGGACTGCATCTCGTGCAAACGCGAGACCGTACGCGGAAACTCATGCGACATTGGACCCGAGGTGTAAAGCGCCTCTGGCGCGACAGCGGCCGACATGATCAGCTTGACGCGGCGGTCATACAGCACATCGATCAGCCAAGTGAAGCGCCGCGCCTCAGATGCCATGCTGACCGGCATGTGCGGCACGTTGCTGAGCAAAACCGTGTGGTACTGGGTGGCGATTTCGAGGTAATCATTTTGGGAACGCGGACCGCCGCAAATGGCCTTGAAGTCAAACCAAACCACGTCGCCCGCGCGGCGCTTGGCATTGATTTGACGGGCTTCGATCTGCAACACCGGATCTTCGTCCGGGCCCGTGGCCAGGCGGTTGAATGCATCGTGCATCTCAGCATCGGCCTGTTCGCCCAAAGGCGTGTGGTACAGCTTGACCATCTCGAGCGTGCGACGTCGGTAATCGGTGCCGTTGTCCACGTTGAGGACCTGCATGCGCTGGTTCAGCAAAGCAATGGCGGGCAAGATGCGGTCGCGGTGCAAGCCATCCGGGTACAGGCCATTGGGCTCGAAATTGGAGGTGGTGACAAAGCCCACGCCGTTGTCGAACAGCGCCACCAACAGGCGGTGCAAGATCATGGCGTCGGTGATGTCGGCCACATGGAACTCGTCAAAGCAGATCAAGCGATAGCGCTTGGCCATGCGCTTGCCCAATTCGTCCAGCGGATTCACCGTGCCCTGAATGGCCGTGAGTTCGCGGTGCACTTCGCGCATGAACTCGTGGAAATGCAAACGGGTTTTGCGCTGGATGGGCACCGCCGCAAAAAAGCAGTCCATCAAGAAGCTTTTGCCGCGGCCAACGCCACCAAACATGTAAACCCCTTTGGGGATTTCCGGGCGGCTGAGGAACTTGCCCAGCCAACCCGAACGCTTGGATTTGTAGGCGGCCCATTCGCTGGCACAGCGCTCCAGCGCTTCGATGGCCCGCAACTGCGCGGGGTCACTTTGATAGCCCCGCTTTTGGAGTTCTTCTTCGTAAACGGCACGAACGGACATGGGTGACTTGCTCTTCGATTCAAAAACAAAACCCGGGACGAAGCCCGGGTTTTCAGGGATGCAGAACTTTAACCCAACTCGCCCCAAACCGCAGTTCAGGACGCGTCATGGGCTCAGAAGTTCAGTGTGCGCTTGTCAACGGCCAAAGCCGCTTCTTTGGTCGACTCGCTCAAGGACGGGTGTGCGTGGCAGATGCGGGCAATGTCTTCTGCGCTGGCGCGGAATTCCATGGCCACCACGGCTTCGGCAATCAACTCAGATGCCATCGGGCCCACAATGTGAACGCCCAAAATCTCGTCGGTTGTGGCGTCGGCCAGCATTTTCACCATGCCGGTCGTATCGCCCAAAGCGCGTGCACGGCCATTGGCCAGAAACGGGAACGAACCCGCCTTGTACGCCACACCGTCGGCCTTGAGTTGCTGCTCTGTGCGGCCCACCCAAGCGATCTCGGGACTCGTGTAGATGACCCAGGGGATGGTGTTGAAGTTGACATGACCGTGCTGGCCAGCAATGCGCTCGGCCACGGCAACGCCCTCTTCCTCGGCTTTGTGCGCCAGCATGGGGCCGCGCACCACATCGCCCACCGCCCACACGCCGGGCACATTGGTTTTGCAATCGGCGTCCACCACGATGGCGCCGCGCTCGTCCAGCTGCAAGCCCACAGCTTCGGCGTTCAGGCCGATGGTGTTCGGCACGCGACCAATCGACACGATCAGCTTGTCAGCGTCGAGCGCCACAGCTTCGCCTTTGGCGTTGGTGTAATTGACGGTCACGCCCTTTTTGCTGTTGACGATCTCGCCGACTTTGACGCCGAGTTCGATCTTCAGGCCTTGCTTGTCGAAAGCCTTTTTGGCTTCTTTGGCGATTTGCTCGTCCACCGCGCCCAAGAAAGTCGGCAGACCTTCGAGGATGGTGACTTCAGAGCCCAAACGACGCCAGACCGAGCCCATTTCCAGACCAATCACGCCGGAGCCGATCAGGGCCAGCTTTTTGGGCACAGTGCCCACGCGCAAAGCACCGTCGTTGGACAGCACATTGACTTCGTCAAACGGCGTGCCGGGCAAAGCGCGTGCATTGGAGCCGGTGGCGATGATGACTTGCTTGGCCGTGATGGCCTCTTCGGTCTTGCCGGCCACGTTGATGGTGTAAGCGCCTTCGGCTTGACCCGCGAAGCTGCCGCGACCATGGAAGAAGGTGACCTTGTTTTTCTTCAACAGGTACAAAATGCCGTCGTTGTTTTGCTTCACGACGTTGTCCTTGCGGGCAATCATCTTGGCCACGTCCATCTTCACGTCTTTGGCGCTGATGCCGTGCTCTGCGAAGTGGTGATTGGCGTGGTCAAAGTGCTCGCTGGACTGCAGCAAGGCCTTGGAGGGGATGCAACCCACGTTGGTGCAGGTGCCACCAGGCGCTGGGCCACCAGCTGCGTTTTTCCACTCGTCGATACAGGCGACTTGGAAACCGAGTTGCGCAGCACGAATGGCTGCAATGTAGCCACCGGGGCCACCGCCGATGACAACGACGTCGAATTGTTTGCTCATGGGATAGGTCTTCTGGATGAAAAACGCCCCCTGGGCAGGGGGCATTCAAAACAAGGGAATCAGATGTCGAACAGCAGGCGGGCTGGGTCTTCCAGCGCCTCCTTCATGGCCACCAAGCCCAGCACGGCTTCACGGCCGTCGATGATGCGGTGGTCGTAAGACATCGCGAAGTAGTTCATGGGGCGAACCACGACTTGGCCGTTTTCCACCATGGCACGGTCTTTGGTGGCGTGAACGCCCAAAATGGCCGACTGGGGTGGGTTGATGATGGGGGTGGACATCATCGAGCCGAAGGTGCCACCGTTGGAGATGGAGAAGGTGCCGCCGGTCATTTCTTCGATGCCCAGTTTGCCGTCACGGGCTTTGACGCCGAACTCGGCAATCTTCTTCTCGATGTCGGCAAAGCTCATTTGGTCGGCGTTGCGCAAGATAGGCACCACCAAACCGCGTGGCGAACCGACCGCGATACCGATGTCGAAGTAGCCGTGGTAAACGATGTCGTTGCCGTCCACCGAGGCGTTGAGCACGGGGAATTTCTTCAGGGCATGCACTGCGGCCTTGACGAAGAAGCTCATGAAACCCAGCTTGACGCCGTGTTCCTTCTCAAAACGATCTTGCATGCGCTTGCGCATGTCCATGACCGGGGCCATGTTGATTTCGTTGAAGGTGGTCAAGATGGCGTTGGTCGATTGCGATTGCAACAAACGCTCGGCCACGCGGGCACGCAAACGGGTCATGGGCACGCGCTGCTCTGGGCGATCGCCCAATGCCACGGTGGGGGCTGCCACTTGGGCCAACACCTTGGTCGGTGCACCTGTGGGGATCACAGCGGCGGTTGACTTGACGCCACCGACCACGGCAGACAACACATCACCCTTGGTGACGCGGCCATCTTTGCCGGAACCGGCAACCGAGCCAGCAGCCAGGTTGTTGTCAGCCATCAGCTTGGCGGCAGCGGGCATGGCCACGCCAGCCATGTTGCCACCCGTGGCTGGGGCAGCGGCCACAGCAGCAGCGGGGGCTGCGGCCGGAGCGGCGGCGGCTGGTGCAGCGCTGGCGACTGCTTTGCCTTCGGTGTCGATGCGGGCAATCAGTTGCTCAGCCGCGACGGTGCCACCGTCAGCGACAAGGATTTCACAGATCACGCCAGCAGCAGGTGCAGGCACTTCGAGCACGACTTTGTCGGTTTCGATTTCGATCAGGATTTCGTCAGCAGCAACAGCTTCGCCGACTTTCTTTTTCCACTGCAGCATGGTGGCCTCGGCCACGGACTCGGACAGTTGGGGTACTTTGACTTCTACGATAGCCATTTTGAATTCTCTTTAAAGGTTAAACGCAAGGTTGTTCTGGAAGATCACTTGGTCAGCACGAAGCCCTTGAGCTTCGAGAAGGCCGCTTCGATCAGTGCTTTTTGTTGGTCTTGGTGCAGGTGTGAATAACCCACCGCTGGCGATGCAGACGCTGCGCGACCGGCATAGCCCAGTTTTTGACCTTCGAGCATGTTCTCGTGGATGTTGTGCTGGATGAAGAACCAGGCACCCTGGTTTTGTGGCTCGTCCTGGCACCACACGATGTCGGTGGCGTTGGGGTACTTCTTGATCTCGGCCGCGAAGGCTTTGTGTGGGAAGGGATAGAGCTGTTCAACGCGGATGATGGCGGTGTCGTCAGCGCCTTTGGCTTCACGCTGTTTGACCAGGTCGTAGTACACCTTGCCCGAGCAAGCGATCACGCGCTTGACCTTGTCGGCTTTGAGCGGCTTGTTCTCAGGGATCACGGTCTGGAAGCTGCCTTTGGTGAACTCGGACACCGGCGAAGTGGCGTCCTTGTTGCGCAGCAGCGACTTGGGCGTGAAGATGACCAGTGGCTTGCGGATGTCGCGCACCATTTGGCGACGCAGCACATGGAAGATCTGGCTGGCCGTGGTCGGCTGCACGATCTGCATGTTGGTGTCGGCAGCCAGCTGCATGAAGCGCTCAACGCGTGCCGAGCTGTGCTCAGGGCCTTGGCCTTCGTAGCCGTGTGGCAGCATCAAGGTCAGGCCGTTGACACGGCCCCATTTGACTTCGCCAGAAGCGATGAACTGGTCGATCACGACCTGTGCGCCGTTGGCAAAATCGCCAAACTGCGCTTCCCAGATCACCAAAGTGCTGGGGTCGTTCGAGGCATAACCGTACTCAAAACCCAGCACGGCTTCTTCGGACAGAATCGAGTCGATGACGACAAACGGCGCCTGCTTGTCAGAAACGTTTTGCAGTGCAACGTAAGTGCCTGTGTCCCACTTTTCACGCTTTTGGTCGTGAATCACGGCGTGGCGGTGCGTGAACGTGCCACGGCCACAGTCTTCGCCAGACAAACGTACGGGGTAGCCGCTGGCCACCAACGATGCGAAAGCCATGTGCTCGCCCATGCCCCAGTCCACAGGCGTGTCGCCACGGCCCATGGCTGCGCGGTCGTCATAGACCTTCTTGACCAATTGGTGCGGTGTAACCGATTCAGGAATGGTGGTGATCTTCTCGGCCAAACGCTTCCAGTCGGCCAAGGGGATGGAGGTGTCACCCGCGTCGGTCCACTTCTTGCCCATGTAAGGCGCCCAGTCCACGGTGAACTTGGTCTTGAAGTTGGTCAGAACAGGTTCGGTCGTGTTTTTGCCAGCGTCCAATGCCGCGCGGTAGGCCTTGGCCATGTCGTCGCCAATGGTCTCGCCCAAGCCTTGTGCAGACAGCTTGTCTGCAAACAACTTGCGCGTACCCGGATGGCTGGCGATCTTTTTGTACATCAGCGGCTGGGTCAAGGCAGGTGTGTCCTGCTCGTTGTGGCCCAGTTTGCGGAAACACACCACGTCCAACACGACATCTTTCTGGAATGTCATGCGGTATTCCAGCGCCAATTGCGTGGCCAGCACGACGGTCTCTGGATCGTCCGCGTTGACGTGCAGCACAGGTGCTTCGACCATCTTGACGATGTCGGTGCAGAACACGCTGGAACGCATGTCGCGGGGGTCAGAGGTGGTGAAACCGATCTGGTTGTTGATGATGATGTGGACCGTGCCGCCTGTGGAGTAACCACGGGTTTGGGCCAAGGCCAGAGTTTCCTGGTTCACACCTTGACCGCCGAAGGCCGAGTCACCGTGCACCAACACGGGCAGCACTTGCTTGCCCAGCGGGTCATCACGGCGGTCCATGCGGGCACGCACCGAACCCTCAACCACGGGGTTGACGATTTCCAGGTGCGAGGGGTTGAACGCCAGCGACAGATGGACGGGGCCACCCACGGTGTTCACGTCCGAGCTGAAGCCCTGGTGGTATTTCACGTCACCGGCAGGCAGGTCTTCGGGGGCGGTGTGGTCGAACTCGGCAAACAGGTCCGCAGGCAATTTGCCCATGGTGTTGACCAGCACGTTCAAACGGCCACGGTGGGCCATGCCAATCACGACTTCCTGCACGCCCTGAGCACCGGCGGACTGGATCAACTCGTCCATGGCGGCAATGAAGCTTTCGCCACCTTCGAGCGAGAAACGCTTTTGGCCGACGTATTTGGTGTGCAAATAACGCTCCAGACCTTCGGCTGCTGTCAAGCGGTCGAGGATCTGTTTTTTCTTGTCAGCGCCAAAGCTCGGCTTGCTGCGGATGCTTTCGAGCTTTTGCTGCCACCAGCGCTTTTCAGCCTGCTCGGTGGTGTACATGTACTCAGCACCCAGCGTGCCGCAATAAGTCTCGCGCAGCGCATTGAGCAGCTCGCGCAAAGACATGTTGTTTTTGCCGAAAAAGGTGTTGCTGGTGTCGAACACGGTTTCCTGGTCGGCGTCAGAGAAGCCGTAGAAAGCGGGGTCGAGATCAGGGATGTTGGGGCGCTCGGTGCGCTTGAGCGGGTCGAGGTCAGCCCAGCGCTGGCCCACGTTGCGGTAAGCGGCGATCAGCTGCTGAACAGCGGTGCGCTTGCGGCCCATTTCGACGTTTTCACTGGCCATGACCACTTTGGTGCCGCCGGCTTTGGCGCGTTCGGCAAAAGCGTTGATGACGGGCAAATGGGGAACGTCTTTGGCGTTGGAGCCGTCCACTGCAGGAACGTGCTGGAGGGCATCGAAGTATTCGCGCCACGAGTCGGGCACGCTGCCTGGATTGGCCAAATAGTTTTCATACATCTCTTCGACATAGGGGGTGTTGCCCCCGAAGAGATGGGTATTGCCTGAGTAGGCAGAGTAGACGGAATTTGTCTCGCTCATATTTCGCTGACCTCCGTTTCCCTCGGGGAAACATTAGTTGGTTGAGATTTACCTTCCGCGACACGGCTGAACCGGTTGGCGGATGCGACTGTGGCAGGGGAAGGGCCTGAGTACAGCGCGCATTGTGCCATGGCTTGTCCGATGTCTAACTTACAGGTTCAAGAAGCATGGATGAAAAAAGACCCCGCCAACGGCGAGGTCCTGTGTCATCACGCTTTGATCAGATCCACGATCTGCTGCAAGGCAGCAGGATCGTCCATCGTGGTCAGATCACCAGGATCGCGGCCTTCGGCCACTGCCTGAATCGCGCGGCGCAACAATTTGCCACTGCGGGTCTTGGGCAAAGCCGTGACAAACAGCACCCGCGAAGGCCGGGCCACCGCGCCCAGTTGCGAGTCCACCACTTTCATCACTTCGGCTTCGAGCGCCTTGCGTGCTGCGGCGTCCGTCAAGCCCGAAGTGTCCTTGGCAATGGCAAAAGCCATGGCCACTTGGCCCTTGAGCTGATCAGCCACACCGACCACCGCCACTTCAGCGATGTTGGGGTGGCTGGAAATGCTCTCTTCGATCTCGCGGGTGCCCAGGCGGTGACCCGCGACGTTGATCACATCGTCGGTACGGCCCAAGATGAAGAAGTAGCCATCTTCGTCCCTCACCGCCCAGTCAAAGGTGCTGTAAACCAGTTTGCCCGGCACGGTTTTCCAGTAGGTTTTGACGAAACGCTCGTCGTCGCCCCAAATGGTTTGCAAGTTGCCCGGTGGCAGTGGGCCTTCGATCGTCAACACGCCCTTTTGGTTGGCGCCGGTCAACTCTTCGCCTGTCTGATCGTCGACCAGCTTGACGTTGTAGCCATAAACGGCCTTGCCAGGCGAGCCAAACTTGCTCTCGGCTTTTTCGACGCCATTGCAAATCGTCAAAATCGGCCAACCGGTTTCGGTCTGCCAGTAGTTGTCAATGATGGCCTTGCCGTTCAGGCCTTCAGAAATCCACTTGGCGGTGGGCTCGTCAAGCGGCTCACCGGCCAAGAACAGCGCTTGCAGGCTGGACAAATCGTATTTGGTCAGCAGCGCGGGGTCTTGTTTTTTCAGCACACGGATGGCCGTGGGCGCGCTGAACATGACGTTGACCTTGTACTTCTCGACCAGGCTCCACCAGATACCGCCGTCAGGTCGGATGGGCAGGCCTTCGTACATGATGGTGGCCATGCCGCCAATCAGCGGGCCGTAAATGATGTAGCTGTGCCCCACCACCCAGCCGATGTCGCTGGTGCAGAAGAACGTGCCGCCGGGCTTGCCCTGGTAAATGTGAGGAATGCTGGAGGCCAGTGCCACGGTGTAGCCACCCGTGTCGCGCTGCACGCCTTTGGGCTTGCCGGTCGTGCCCGATGTGTACAAGGTGTAGCTGGGGTGCGTGGATTCAACCCACTCGCAAGGCACCACCGTGTCCATGTGCTTGGCACGCTCGGTGGCGTAATCCACATCACGGCCAGCCACAGGGGCAAACGCCACCAGCTTGCGGTCGACCATGATCACGTTGGCGGGCTTGTGGGCCGATAGCTTGATGGCTTCATCCAGCAGTGGCTTGTAAGGCACGCCTTTGCCGCCACGCGAACCGGCATCGGCGCTGATGATGACTTTGGGCGAAGCGTCTTCGATGCGGGTGGCCAGCGAGTGCGAGGCAAAACCGCCAAACACCACCGAGTGAATGGCCCCCAGACGGGCGCAGGCCAGCATGGCAAACGCCGCTTCCGCGATCATGGGCATGTAAATCAGCACGCGGTCGCCCTTGACGACACCCAGGTCTTTCAGAATCGCCGCCATGCGCTGCACCTCGGCGTGCAGGTCGCGGTAGGTGTAGGTTTTTTCCTGATCGGTTTCGGTCGAGACAAAGATCAGCGCAGGCTGATCGGCACGCTCGGCCAAGTGACGGTCTACCGCGTTGTGGCACAGGTTGGTTTCACCACCCACAAACCATTTGGCAAACGGCGGGTTGCTGTAGTCGCAGATTTGCTGAGGCTGGACTTTCCAGTCCACCAGTTTGGCCTGCTCGGCCCAGAAGGCGTCGCGGTCGTTGATTGAACGTGCGTGAAAGTCAGCAAAGCTGCCCATGAAAGTCTCCTGAATGCCTGCAAATTGAATTCCGGGAGGGTGCGCCGCAAGCCGGTCACCGCTCTTCTGAATTCATAATTATGGGCAGAGGACTTGCAACAAGCTGACTTTAGGCCACGCAAGCCTCAGCGCACGACAGGTTTCAGTCCAGGAAACCGGCCTGCGCTGCAAGGATCACTTGAACAGGCTTTGCAGCAGCTTGAAGTCGGGGTGCTCGGCGGTGCGGACCCACTCAAAAGCCACCATCTCGGCGGTCACCAGCTCAGCCCCAGCCCCAGCCAAACGGTCATACGCCGCATCGCGGTTGCGTTCGGTGCGCGAGCTGCAGGCGTCGGTCACGACCCAAACCTCGAACTCGTCTTCTAGCAGATCGAGCGCGGTCTGCATCAGGCAAATGTGGGCTTCGCAACCCGCCAGCACGATGGTTTTGCGCTCTTCAGCACCGGCTTGGGGCTTTTGCAAGTGGCGCGGCAAGCTGCGGGCATTGCCACGCGGGGCCTGCACGGGTTCGGGCTGCAGCCATTCGCCCAAGCCCTCCTCCACCGCGCTGAACTGCATCTTGGCCAGCACTTGACGGCAGTGGCTGCGGATTTCGGGCGGCATCTCACCCAGTCGTGACGGGTTTTGCTCGGTGCCCCAAGTAGGCACCGCAAGCGCTTGAGCCAAAGTGGCCAAGCGGGCGGCATTGGCCCAGACCGCATCGGCGTCCAGCATCACGGGTTTCAAACGGGCCTGGAAATCCACCAGCACCAATTGGCTTTCATCTGCATCCAACAACATATCGGCATTCCATTTTGTAATGGCCGTGATTGTCGCAGGAGGCAGGGCGGGCATCCGTTATGCTCAAAGAAACCCCCAACCCCACAAAAAATGAAAACACAAATTGATCACCTGGTGGTGATGGCCTCAACGCTCGATGCGGGCGTGCAATGGTGCGAAGAAACACTCGGCATCACACCAGGCCCTGGCGGCGAACACGAAAAATACGGCACACACAACCGCCTGTTCAAAATCGCTTCGCCCAAATTCCCCTTGGCTTACTTTGAAATCATCGCCATCAACCCGGCAGCGGTCATTCCCAAACGTTCGCAAGTACCGCGCTGGTTTGACATGGACAACAAAGCCTTGCAAAAAGCAGTGGCAGAGCAGCCACGCCTGGTTCACTTTGTGGCAAGCACCGACGATGTCAAGGCGGCCCGGCATGTGTTGCGCACCCAAGGCATCGAACGCGGCCAGGTGGTGCATGCCAGCCGCAAATCGAGCAAAGGCACGCTCAACTGGCAAATCACCGTGCGCGAGGACGGTGAGCGGCTATTTGACGGCTGCATGCCCACCCTGATTCAGTGGGGCAAGCCCGATGCCACCGAGCCGCTGCGCCTGCACCCGCGCAACAGCTTGCCACGCTCGGGCGTGACCCTGCAAAGTCTGGCCGTGAGCCACCCCAGCGCGGCCAAACTGCAAGCCGCTTATGAATCTCTTGGCCTCGAAGGCCTGGCCATCGAGACTGGCGCGGCCAACCTGGTGGCCACACTTCAGACCCCAAAAGGTCTGGTGCAGTTGCAAAGTCTCGGGGTTTAAGAGGGCACTCTCAGCGCTCAAAGGCCTGCGCCTTCAGCGCTTGCACCTTGCCATACGCCGTCAGCAGTTTCTGGTGCATCGCACAACCGTCCATCTGCAAGCCGGGTGCCGAAATGCCCATAAAGCGGTCGGTCTGCGCAATCAAGGCTTGTGCCTGGCCCACGGCAGCCGCGCCGTACAGCTGGCGCAAAGCGGTCAAATAAGGGCCCGTATTGCCGCCGTCTGAAAGCTGAATCAGGGTCTCGACACAGGCGTAAACAGCCTGGCGCTGCGGACTGATTTGGTCAAAGTGGCGAATCCACTCGCAGCCTTCCAGCGTGGCTTCCTCGTTGCCCGAGGCCAGCGCCAGCAGGGTCTTGAGTTCGCCCACGCGCAAGTCGGCCCAAAACGAGCCCACATCGGCCACCATGCCAATGACCGCCGCCACCGGGCGCTGATCGGCCAGGCTGGACTCGTTCAGGCTGGCCAGCAAATCTTCGCACTCTTCGTCGTCCAGATCGGTCAGGTTCAAGATCGCCTCGCGCATCGGGTTGGCGATGCTGTTGTTCTCAAAATCCAGATCGTCCACCGGGTAAATCTCGGACATGCCGGGCACCAGAATGCGGCAGCCGTAAACCCCCAAATGCTCAAAGTCCGCGATGTAAATGTCAAAACCTTCTTGGTGGATTTTGTTGACCGACCACTCGTAATCCTGCGCCGTGGTGGTGGCAAAGTTCCAGTCCACAAACACATGGTCCGGAATTTCGCTCAAAAAATCCCAGTGGATCACGCCACTCGAGTCCACAAAATGGATCTCGATGTTGGTCGCACTGGCTGCCTCTTCCAGGTCAAACGTGGGCGGCGGAAAGCCCTTGAGCGTGTCCAGCGCCCGGCCTTGCAACAACTCGGTCAGCGCCCGCTCCAGCGCCACTTCAAAGCGCGGATGCGCCCCAAAACTGGCAAAACAACCTTGGTCTTCGGGGTGCAGCAAGGTCACGTTCATGACCGGGTATTGCCCACCCAGCGAAGCGTCCTTGACCAAGATGCCAAAGCCCGCCGCCCGCAATGCGGCAATGCCGGCGGCGATGCGCGGGTAACGCTTGAGGACCGCTTCGGGCACGTCGGGCAGGCAAATGCCCTCGCTGATGATCTTGCCCTTGATGTAGCGCTCAAACACCTCTGACAACGCTTGCGTGCGGGCCTCGGGCGCGGTGTTGCCCGCCGACATGCCGTTGCTCACATACAGGTTGCCAATGATGTTGACCGGAATATAGGCCGTGCTGCCGTCGCGCTGGCGCACGTAGGGAATGGTGCAAATCCCGCGCTCGTCGTTGCCCGAATTGAACTCGACCAAGCTGCGGGCCGGGATGGTGCTGTCGGGGTTGTAGAAGGCGTGCAGCTCTTTGTTCAGGATGCCCTGCGGCCAGACACCGTCTTCGGGCAAGTCAAACCAGCGCTCTTGCGGGTAATGCACAAAGTCGTGATGGGCGACCTGTGGGCCGAGGTAGTAATGGGTCCAGAAATAATTGGTCGACAGGCGCTCAAAAAACTCGCCCAACGCGCTGGCCAGACAAGCCAGACGCGTCGCGCCCTTGCCGTTGGTGAACAAGATCGGGCAATCGCGGTCGCGAATGTGCACCGACCAAATGCCATCGACCGGGTTGAGCCAGCTTTTCTCTTCGATGTGAAAGCCCAACGCTTGCAGCTTGGCCTGCATGGTCTGAATGGTGGCTTCCAGCGGGGCGTCTTTACCGAGAATATAACTTTGCGGATTCACGACAAGTGCCTTGTTTTAAGGGAGCCTGGTTTGGCAAAGTCGGCGTCGACCCAAGCTTGGGCACTTTGGCGGTTGAGTTTGAAACCGGCCTCGACCTTGATTTCTGCCAAAACGTCACCGCCTTCGTCCTGCGCAGTCAGCGTCGCGTAGGGGCTGTCCTCGTCGGGCACGATGTCCAGCAACACCGTCACGCGGCCCATCTTCGGCCCTTGGCCGTTCACCGTCACAGATTGGTGCAACTGGGCGTGCAGCTGTTGCTCACTGCGGCGCACAAATCCGCTGGCCGTTTTCACCAGTGTGATGAAGGCGTTGCCATCCAGCGGTTTAGGGTTCTTTTTGTCACGGCCCATGGTCCACGGGCCAATCAGCGCCGCCTCGGACTCGCCATCCTTGTACATGGCCACCGCCCAACCGTCGTCATCGTCGTTTTTGATGATCTTGGCCGTCCATTTTTCATTTTGCCAAAGGCGAGGTTCCTGGAGCAGGGGCGTATCTTGGGTGTCGTCGGTCATTGTGAAATTACAAAAAATTTGTGCTGATCATGCACCAAGGTGCAGAGGCGTTCGGCACCTTCAAGTCCGCAACCGAGGCCGCATGTGACAGAGACCACCATCAGGGCCGCAAGTGCAAGGCCAGCAGCAGCACCTGGCTGACGCCCTGCTCGCGCAAAAGGGCTGCCGCCACGGTAGCCGTCCAGCGGGTTCGAACATCGGTGGCCACCAGCAGCACCGGTCCGGCGGGCATGGCCGCGTCACCCGCCCAGCGTATGGCCGACTCCAGATGCGCCACCACGGGCGTGGACGCCGCGTCGTCTGGCGCTGGCCCACCCGTCCAGCTGAAACCGTCTTGCAACAACAAGCGCCCCTTTTGGGCAATGTGCGCGGCCAAGCGGCGGTTGCCCGCCATGTTCGGCGCTGGCAAGGGCACCACGCACACCGGGCGTGCCGGCCAAGTTTTGGCCCAGCGCCCCAGCATGGCCACCGCCCCGGCCAGCAACTCGTCAGGCACTTCACCCGGCGCAGCTTGGCGCAAAGCCTGCAATTCGGCGACCCAGCCCGGATCGTCGGCAAAAGCCACGGCACGCCCAAGGTCAAAGCCCCGAATCGCGCCTTTGCGCCCTACCCCGGCGGGCCAGCGTTTGCGCGCTTCGATGTCCACGTCCATGCCCCGCAAAAAGTCGCGGGCGGCGAGCAATTTGTCTGGCGAAGGGGCCAGCCCCGGATACGGCAAATGCCCCGTGCACACCGAGCAGCGGCCACACGGCGCGGGTGATGGGTCGTCCAGCGCGGTCTGCAAATACGCCATCAAGCAGCCTTGACCGTGCGCGTACTGGCGCATGATGTCCGCCTCTTGCTGGCGCACTTGGGCCAGCGCCGACCATTTGGCGCTGTCGTGCACATAAGGCACACCCGTGGCCCGCCAGGCGGAACCGTCTTTGTCGACCACGCCCTCGACCGCCAAAATTTTCAAAAGCGCTTCGAGCCTGCCTCGGCGCACGCCCGTGTCGGCTTCGATCTCGATCAGGCTGCGGCCATCGCCGCCCAAGCTTTGCAGCACTTTGGCCGCCGTTTGGGGGTCGGGGATCGAGGCGGTGGCAAAGTAATCCCAGATGCGCTCGTCTGCATCCGACGGCAGCAACACCCCTTCGGCATGCGCCACCGCACGCCCTGCCCGCCCCACCTGCTGGTAATAAGCCACCGGGGTCGATGGCGAGCCCACATGCACGCAAAAGCCCAGGTCGGGCTTGTCATAGCCCATGCCCAGCGCCGAAGTGGCCACCACCGCCTTGACCTGGTTGTGGCGCAAACGGTCTTCCACTTGGAGACGGGTGTCGGCATCGATCTGCCCGGTATAGGCATCGACCGCGAAGCCGCAGCTGCGCAAAAACGCTGTGAGCCGCTCGGCCTCAGCCACCGTCAACACATACACAATGCCCGAGCCGGGCAACTGCGCCAGCGCATCGGCGATCCAGGCGTAGCGCTGCAAAGGCGACAAGCCCGGCACCACCGACAACGTGAGCGATGTGCGGGCCAGCGTGCCGCGAAAAGTCACCGTGCTGACGCCCGATTGCGCTTGCAATTGAGCGCCTATGTCGAGCGTGACGCGCTCATTGGCGGTGGCCGTGGTGGCCAACACGCTGGCCGTGGGGGTTGACAGCAGCGCCCGCGCCAAGCGCTGGTAGTCGGGCCGAAAATCAAAGCCCCAATCGCTGATGCAATGCGCCTCGTCGATCACGATCAGACCTACGCGTGCCAACAAAGCCCCCAGCCGCGCCGCAAAACGGGGGTTGCCCAAGCGCTCGGGCGAAACCAGCAGCACATCGATCGCATCGGCATCGAGTTGTGCAAACACCTCGTCCCAATCGTCCACATTGGTGGAGTTGACCGTGGCCGCCTTCAAACCCGCACGTTCGGCTGCCGACACCTGGTCGCGCATGAGCGCCAACAAGGGCGACACCACCAACGTGGGGCCAGCGCCCGTGCTGCGAATGGCATGGGTGGCCGCCCAATACACCGCCGACTTGCCCCAACCTGTGGCCTGCACCACCAACACGCGCGAGGCGGGTTGCAGCACGGCGTGCACGGCGTCCACCTGATCGGCTCGCGGCAGTGCAGCTGGCCCGGCCAAGCGGGCCAGGATGGTGTGCATGTGGTGCTCGGCAAAGTCGCGGCTTGGCGACGCTTGCGCCTGCAAGTGGCTCGGTGTGTTCATGGGCTCCCCTGTCCGCCTGGTTTGGCGTGTTTTTGATCAAGGCCGATTGTGCAACGCACACACGAGGCGGAAACCCCCGGTCCGCTCCTCAAAATACGCTATCCCAAGCAAGTCAAGACAGGTTGTCATGCCTTGGCCAAATGCGCCTCTAGGCCCCGACGCGGCGTGGCGCGGCACCAATCTTGAAAAACGGCACATTCACGCCCAAGCGCATCAGGCTGCGGACTTTTCTTCGGGCAAGGTCGCCAACAAGGCCATGCCTGCGGCCATGACGCCTGCCGTCAGCCAAAGTGCGCCTTTGAAGGTGCCCGTGGCTTGCGCCATGGCACCCGCCACCACAGGGGCCAGCATTTGGGCTGCGCCATAGCTCAAAGTCAGCCGGGCCATGGCTTTGCCCGGGTTTTGCGGGGCTCTGCGGCCCACCAGGGACAGTGTCATGCTGACGATGCCAATAAAGGTGGCACCGTAACCGATGGCCCCCATCAGCGCAGCCGCCAAAGAACCCGACACAGCGGGCAAGACGACCGACAGAGTCTGCAAGCCAAAGGCCAACAGCAAGGCCCGCGTGTCGCCCCAACGGTGGGCCACTTTGTCCCACAAAAACACCGCAGGCATGGCCGCCAAACCCAC
>OFRD01000072.1_pt1 | contig 34139 bp, 28 predicted proteins | sample 1543041 | NCBI WGS metagenome assembly OFRD01 (sample SAMN07774234, study PRJEB24372) | wastewater metagenome | isolation source: Exp Tend CN 100WW | collected 2016-02
GTGCGGCCAACACCAAATAACTACCTCAATGGCAAACCAGCCGATACCAGTAATTTTCGACTGCGACCCGGGGCACGACGACGCGATTGCACTGCTGCTCGCACTTGCAAGCCCGGAGCTGCACCTACTGGGCGTCGTCACATCGTACGGCAACCAAACGCTTGCCAAGACCACAGTGAATGCGCTGCGCCTGCTGCAGTTTGCCGGGCGCGCGGACATACCACTGGCAGTTGGAGCCGCGCAGCCGCTGCTGCGCGCACTTGAAGTGGCAGCACACGTGCACGGCGAGAGCGGGCTGGACGGTCCCGCGCTGCCGCGCCTCACAACACACCCGGCGTCAGAAGATGCCGTTGCATTCATGGCAGCCTTGATCCGCAGCGCCACGCAGCCTGTAACCCTTGTGCCCACGGGGCCACTAACCAACCTGGCGCGCTACCTTGCAGCGCACGGCAGCGCCGGCATTGCGCGCGTTGTGCTGATGGGCGGCTCCATCGCCGAAGGCAACATGACGCCCGCTGCTGAGTTCAACATTTGGTGCGATCCAGAAGCAGCTGCACAAGTCTTCGCGAGCGGCTTGGACATCACGATGATCGGGCTCGACGTCACCCACAAAGCGCTGCTGGGACCGGCCGTGGAAGCGCAGTTGCGCAGCGCCGGCCGCGTCGGCACATTTGTGGCCGAGCTAAATGTATTCTTTAGCCTCTACCACAAGCAAACTTATGGCTGGGACGGCGCGCCAATCCACGATGCAGTGGCCATGGCACACGTGATCCGCAGTGGCCTGGTGGAAACCCGCGAGCGCAATGTGGAGATTGAGACTGTGTCTGAGCTTTGCCGCGGCCGGACAGTTGTGGACCTGTGGCGCCGCACAGACCGCGCGGCCAACGCGCACGTCGGCGTTGACCTCGACACACGCGCATTTTTCGAACTGCTCGTCGAGCGCATCACTCGGCTAGGATAGGCGCACCGCCTGCAATCGCCTTTGCAGGGGCGCCGTACGGCAGCACACCAGCGTAGGCGTCCGGCGCTGCGCAAGCGCCCGCGCAGACGCCGGCAAACAGGCAGCAGCGCGCAAGCTGTAGACATGAACGGTTTGCGAGGCGCTTTCACCGCACTGCAATCGGCGCCGCTAAAACACAAATATATTTAACACCAAAACTGCTGCGCACTCCCATAACGCATAGTTCAGTCTGCACGCCACTGCGCTGCAATTGCAACGCGGAGCGCATACGACTGCGAACGGAACTGCGGCTAGGGCAGAGTGCTGAAGGCGTCGAGCAGCAGGCGCTCGAAACGCGTGCGGTCAATATGAATGCCGACGTCTGTGGTGGCTGCGTGGCCGGCGCGCAACAAGCGCCGCGGCAAACCATCACAAACGGTGCGGCCGCGGCACGGGCCCGCAGTTGTATCAACTGCCACATGGTAAGGCGCTACCGAAACCAGCCCGGGAATGGCAAGGTGCGCGACCGCCACTGCATCGTGAATCGCGGTGGTTGCGGATCCACTCCATTCCATGTTACGGTCCAGTGCGTACTGCGTCAGCTCCGCAGCAATGCGCGCCGAGGTGCGCCCAAGCGCATGCAGCGCCGCCACTGAATCACGATCGAGCAGCGCCTGATGTGTCACGTCCAGACCAATCATTGTGATCGGCACGCCGGAACGAAAGACAATGTCCGCCGCCTCGGGGTCCGCGTAGATGTTGAATTCGGCCGAGACCGTTGCGTTGCCTTCGCCGATGGAGCCGCCCATCAGGCACAGGTGCGCAATGCGCGCCGCCAGCTCCGGATGCAGCTTGAGCAGCAGCGCGATGTTTGTCAGCGGCCCAATCGGAACAATTGTCACAGGCTGCGCATGTTCACGCAGCAGGCGCGCCATCAACGCCACGGCACCTTCGCGCTGCACCGCAACCGGCGAAGGCGCGAGGCGCGTGTCCCCGATTCCGGTTTCGCCATGCACTTCAGTGGCGCGCACAATTGCGCCAAGCACCGGTCCCGCAGCACCCTCCGCCACCGGGATGTCGCTGCGCCCGTAGGCATGCAGCAAGCGCAGCGCGTTGAGCGTACAGTGGCGCACTTCCGCATTGCCGCCAACGGTGGTGACGGCCAGCACATTTAATTCCGGGCGCGCCACGGCCAGCGCAATCGCCAGCGCATCATCGAGCCCGGGGTCACTGTCAATAATTATGGGGAGCGGCTGCGCCACCGTGCCAAAAGGTGCGCGCCGCGGCGCCGCGGCCACGCGGAACGCCGTGGGCGCGGAATGCGTCAGCGGCATGGCATCCTGCGGGCTCGCAGCCACGGCCTCAGCCCTGCGTGTACGGTTGGCCCGCAGCTGCGGGGCCGCGCACGCGCCCAACCAGGCCCGCCACCACAACAATCGTCACAATGTATGGAACGCTGTTGAGCAGCTGCGGCGCAACATCCACACCCAGAATGGACATCAGCGACTGGATGGCATCCGAGAAACCGAACATCAGCGCCGCACCAAGCGCACCCACCGGATTCCAAGCGCCAAAGATCACCGCTGCCAGCGCAATGAAACCGCGCCCCGCGCTCATCTGCATCTGGAAACTTCCGGCGCTGGACAGGCTCAAGTAAGAGCCCGCAAGGCCGGCCAGCGCGCCCGCCAGCAGCATTGAACGGTAACGGATTTTAATTACATCGATGCCCACGGTTGCTGCTGCGGAAGGCTTCTCTCCTGATGCGCGCAGCCGCAGGCCCCATCTGGTTCTAAACAACATGTAAGACAAAAACACAACCAGCACCAGCGTGACATAAAGATACGGCGTTCCCGAAAAAAACAGCGGCCCGGCCACCGGGATGCCGGACAACACCGGAATCTTAATCTTCTCGATCGTTGGCGGGGTGTTGAGCCACGTGTTCTTGGCAAGCACGCGCAGAAAAATAAAGTTGGTGATCCCGATCGCGCCGATGTTGACCACAACGCCGGCAATGATCTGGTCCACTTGATGGCGGATACCCAGCCACGCCAGCACATAGCCAACCGCCATGCCAAACAGCATGGCAACCACCACGCCGGCCACAACGCTATTGGTAATGCTGGCTGCGATTGCGCCCGAGCAGGCGCCCACCAAAAACTTGCCTTCAATTGCAATGTTTAGCATGCCGCTGCGCTCGGACAATATTCCAGCCAGCGCGCCAAGTGTGATCGGGACCGCAAGCTCGAGGCTGCCCGCAAACACGCCAGTCATGTTTGCCACCTTGCCGTCCAGCAGGGCGGCGAGGATGGCAGCCACAAACGGCGGCAGCACCACAACCAAAGACTGGCGCCACGGAAAGCGTGCACCCACGCCAGCTTGCACGCCGCCGATTATGATGGCCACACAACCGGCCACGAGCCACAACATGCCAACGGTGGTGGTGATTGTCCACGCTGCGCCGCCCTGCTCCAGCAGCCAGAACGAAAAAGTAGCCGCAACATTGAACGCACCGCTAGCGGCCCACAGTGCGCCAGCGCCCAGCAATGCAATCACCGCCCCGCGCAGGCGCGCAGCGCGCTGGCCGCGCCGCTCCGCCTCGCCCATCTCCAGCGCGCGCGGCGCGAGTGCCACGCTTGTCATTGCGGCGTCACTCCGTCCGCGCTGTGCACCTTAATGCGGTAAATGGAGCGGATGAGAGTGGGCGCAGCCACAAACATAATCACCAGCGCCTGCACAAAAAATAAAAGATCAAGCGGGATGCCAGTCTTCACCTGCATCAAGCCGCCACCCGTGCGCAGTGCGCCAAACAGCAGCGCCGCAGCCACCACACCGCCGGGCCGGTTGCCCGCCAGCAGCGCCAGCGCAATCGCATTGAAGCCAAACCCGGAGCTCAAATCATTTGACATCTGCCCCACGGTACCCAGCACCTCCAGCGTGCCACCGAGGCCCGCCAGCGCACCGGACATGGCCATCGCCAGCATGATGGAACCGCCCGCGCTGATGCCCGCATAGCGCGCCGCCATCAAGTTGAAACCAGCTGCGCGCAGCTCAAACCCCTTGGTTGTCTTAAATATGAACCAAGACACAAGCACCGCCATGATCAAGGCCACAACAATGCCATAGTGCAGCCGAATTGCAGGCAGCTGAAAAATCAACGGCACGCGCACGATGGTTGACAACACCTTGGAGATTGGCGTCGAACTGCCGGCGGGTTTCAGAAACTCCGAGCGCAGCCCGTACAGCACCAGTTGCGCAGCCACGTAGTTAAGCATGATGGTGGTGATCACCTCATGCGCGCCTGTGCGCGCCTTGAGAAAACCAGGGATGAAGCCCCACAGCGCGCCGGTGAGCGTGCCAATTGCAACCGCCAGCATTAGCAGCAGCGGCTTGGGCACGTCGCGGAAAGCCAGCACGGCCACGGTGGCTCCCATGGCACCCATGATGAACTGGCCTTCAACTCCAATGTTGAAGACACCGCTGCGAAAAGAGATTGCCACTGCCAGCCCGGTAAAAATGAGCGGCGCAGATGCCACCAGCGTCTCAGTGATCGGCCGAATGGCGCCGGCAATCACTTTCGGATTGCTGCTGCTGAATGCCGCAGCAAGCTTGGATGGCACGCCAAAAGCGCCAATGACCAGGGCGGAATATGCCTTGCCAATGTTTGCCAGGCCGGCGAGGACTGTGCCAAGCGGGTCACCCGGAAAGTGTTTTAGATTTTCAATATCTGTGATGAACAGGAACACCGACCCCACGAGGAATGCGGTGAAGACAGCCAGCACCGGCACAAGCGCCGGCTGAATTGTGCGCCGCCACATTGTCACACCCCACCCCCCATCAGCATCCCCACCGCTTCGCGCGTTGCACCGGCACCCTCCAAAATTCCGGCAATGCGGCCGTCGAACATAACCGCAATGCGGTCGGCCACAGCCAGCACTTCGTCCAGTTCCGTGCTCACAATCAGGATCGCGGCGCCGGCATCGCGCTGCTCCACCAGCCGCGTGTGAATGTACTCAATTGAGCCCACGTCCAGCCCCCGCGTTGGCTGCGCTGCCACCACCAGCTTTAGCGGCCGGGAGAACTCGCGCGCCACCACCACCTTCTGCTGGTTGCCACCAGACAGCGAGCTGGCCACCGTATCGATCGACGGCGTTAGGATGTGAAAGTCGCGCACACCCTGCTCCGCAGCCGCTGCCACATTCCGCGCGTGCAGCAAGCCGTGCGAGCTATACGGCGGCCGGTGATAAGTGTCCAGAATATAGTTTTCTTCAACGGTCATGCCGGCAATCAGCCCGTCGCGCATGCGGTCTTCGGGGATGTGCGCAACCCCAAGGTCCGCAACGCGCCGCGGCGAAGCATGCACAACCGACTCGCCGGAGATGGTAATCTGGCCGGAGTCGATGGTGCGCAGCCCAACGATTGATTCCACCAGCTCCGTCTGGCCGTTGCCATGCACACCGGCCACGGCCACAATCTCGCCGGCACGCACATCCAGCGACACGCCCTTGACTGCCATTTGCAGCCGGTCGTCCATCACCAGCAGATCCTTGACGCTGAGCACCACCTCCCCCGGCTTGGCGGGTCCCTTGGACACCAGCAGCTCAACATCACGGCCCACCATTAAGTTTGCGAGCTCCTTGCGCGATGAATCCGCCGGCTTCACAGTGCCGGCAACCGTGCCGCGGCGCAGCACGGTAATCCGGTCAGCAACCTCCAGCACCTCGCCCAGCTTGTGCGTAATAAATATGACGGATGTCCCGCTGGCTGCCAAGCCGCGGATGATCTTGAACAAATCCTGCGTTTCGGCCGGCGTGAGAACCGCAGATGGTTCATCCAGCACAAGAATGTCGCTCTTGCGATAGAGCGCCTTCAGGATCTCCACGCGCTGCCGCACGCCCACCGGCAAGTCTTCAATCGTTGCGTCCGGGTCCACATCCAAGCCGTGCAGCTCGGAGAGCTCCACCACCCGCCGCCGCGCAGCCGCCCGGCCAAAGGTCCCCAGCCACCCAGAGACGGTCTCCGCGCCAAGCGCCACCGACTCGACAACATCAAAAACAGGCACCAGCTGAAAGTGCTGGTGCACCATGCCAATGCCAGCATCGATTGCCTCATGCGGATCATTGAACGTGCGCACAGTGCCGCCAATCAGAATCTCGCCCGAGTCCGGCCGGTAGATCCCGGACAGAATGTTCATCAGCGTGGTTTTGCCCGCGCCATTTTCCCCCAGCAGCCCCAACACCTCGCCGCGGTCCAACGAGATGGAGATGCGGTCATTTGCAAGCACGCCCGGAAACCGCTTGGTAATTTCTTTTAATTCCAGCCGCATCGGAAAAGAGTCCTTGGATAAAATGACTCCGCCCTCAAACCGCAGCGCGGCATGAGGGCGGATTGCTTGTAACTAAGCCGTCAGTTACTTTAAGTAGTCGGCCACCTTTACGGTGCCGGCAGCGATGTCGGCCTTTAGCGCCTCAACCGCAGCCTTCATCTCAGCCGGGATCTTACTGTCAAAATCGTGGTACGGGGCCAAAGCAACACCGGCGTTCGCCAGCGTGCCGATGTAGTTCTCACCGCCCGCATCGCCGCCGTCATTCTTCTTGATCAGGTCAAGCACGGCAACATCGATCGCCTTCTGCGCCGAGGTCATCAGTGCCCCAGCGTAGTCCGGCAGCGAGATGGATTGGTCAGTGTCAACGCCGATGGCGTACTTGCCTGCCGCCAGCATTGCCTTGATCGTACCGTTGCCGGTTCCGCCCGCAACCGGATGCACGATGTCCGCGCCCTGATCCATGAAGGTTTGCGCCAGCTGCTCACCCTTGGCCGGATCGCCCCATGGGTTGTCGCCGCCCACAAACGTGCCGGTCTGCTTGGCTGCATCCCAGCCCAGCAGTTTGACCTTTGCCTTGTTCTTCTCGTTGTAGTACTTGATGCCGGCATACATGCCGTCCATAAAGCGCGTCACACCCGGGAACTGCGCACCGCCATAGGTGCCAATCTTGCCCGTCTTGCTGTAGCCCGCTGCCAGATAACCGGCAAGCATTGATGCCTCATCGATCTGGAAGTCCAGTCCGGTGAAGTTTGGCGGGAACGGCAGGTCGTCTGCCGTGCCGGGAGTGAAGTCCGCACCGGCTTCGGGCCACGTGGCATCCACCTGGGCAAAGTTGATTTCCGGGTTTGCAAGCGTCGCAGCGACTGTCGCTTCGCCCTGCGTGAAGCCCACGGTTATAACCGTCTGGCAGCCTTCGTCAATCAGGCGCTGAATATTGCCCGCATAGTCCGTGGCGCCCTGTGCCTCGGCATACGCGGTGTCATAGCCCGCGGCTTTTGCATCATCCAGGCCCTTCATTGCCAAGTCATTGAAGCCCTTGTCTCCCAGGCCGCCCGTGTCAAACGCCACGCACGCCTTGTAGGCAGCCGGCGGCGGAGCCGCGGGAGCAACTGCAACCGGTGCCGCAGTCGGCTCCGGCGGCGGAGCTGCGGGTGCACACGCGGCAAGCACAAGCATAGCCGTGGTGCCAATCGCAAACACGCGGCTCATAAACACTGTCAGCGTCGGTCGAAAAATGGTTGTCATGGTTTTCTCCTTGTTCCTAGACCAAATAATACCGAGCGGCGTTTAAACTGTCAAGCACACCACTTTGCTAATAAATTGGCGGAAACGGGGAGTCTGCCCGGCAATCGCATTGCGTTCTACCCAGCGTGACTGTTTCGTTACACCGTCAGCCACCAGACACCGGTGCATTCCGGCAATGTCGGCGCGTCTGCAATCGCAATTTTTGAAAGCATCTCCGCGCCAAAAAAGAAGTCGGCAAGCTGTTTTGCTTCAGTTTCATCTTTGAAGCGGTAATCGGTACGAATCCAACGCGTCTGGAACTCACGTTGTTTTAAGAAGCCAAAGTAATCCAGTAAATCGGCCGGAGGCTGCGGGGTTTCCGAGCCGGTACCCATCGTTTCCAAAACGATGATGGTGCCACCGGGGCGCAGCGCGCGCCGCATTCCATCCAGCGTTTGCCCCAGCTCTGCGCGCCAGTCACCGGTGGCCCAGATGGCTGAGTACACAAGGCTCCAGCCCGCAATCACCAGGTCCGCAGTTGCATCCGGCACTGGCAGCGCTGCATTCGTGGCAACCTCCAGCTTCCAGTTCTGCAAGCTGCTTGCCGCCAACTTTTCGCGCGCAACCCCCAGCATGTGGCCTGAAGCATCAAACGCGCGGATCGAACGCACCAGCGGCGCCAGCATGCAGGTTAGCCGGCCGGTGCCCGCCCCAAGCTCAACCACATCCAGCCCCGCCAGCGCGCGAATATCCTGCAACGCTTTCAGAATATTGCCTTGATAGTCCTCGCGCGCAACCAAGCGCTCGTAGTCCCGCGCACGCGAAGCATAAATTTCCTTCAGTTCCATTAATTATTTCTCGCTGTTGTGAATATGCAGCATCCAGAATTGGCGCACCAAGTTTGACACCAATAATTGTACGCGCAAGCGAGACCTTCCCGGCCTACCAGCAACTAGCTGCACAGTTTTGAAGTCACGCTAAATTGGGCTACGCGGGCATGGCTTGTAATGGGCGCATCTAAAGCCGGCCAAATTAGTGCCACAGTCCAACCGCGCTCCACTAATCCGGCTTGGCTTCCGAATGCAATCAGACCTAATCAATGATTACAATCCACCAGCCGCGCCTCCGCCACCACAGATTCTGTCTGCGAACTTTGTGCGCGCGAGTGCCCGCGCGTGCAGCCACGTACAATTGCCCGACAGACTCTTTCAATGAGCCCCACAATCAAACCGCCCACGCGTCCTGCTCCGCAGCGCGCCGTCTTGCTCGGCGATATCAATATCGACATTAGCATGCCGGTAGCAGCTTACCCGCCACCCGGCAGCGATGCGCAGGCGCCGGACGCTTCGTGGCAGCTGGGCGGCACGGCTTCAAATACTGCGTGCGTGCTGGCGCACCTCGGCCTGCCCACCGCCATTCTCTCGGCTGTGGGCACCGACCCATGGGCGGAGTATGCGCTGCGCGTGCTGGCACAAGCCGGCGTGGATACGCAGCTGGTGGTACGCAAAGCCCACGCCAGCACCGGGCTGATCTTCATTGCAGTTACGCCCGATGCCGAACGCACCATGTTTTGCGCGCGCGGCGCAAATGCACAGCTGCTGCCCGCGGATATTTCCACCGCCGCCCTCAGCCAATGCAATCTCGTGTACCTTTCCGGTCATCCGTTTTTAACCGAACCCGGGCGCAGTGCGGCGTGGCGGCTGGTTGAACTGGCGCGCACAAACAACTGTGCATTGTGTCTGGACGCCGGCCTCGCAGCTGCACAGCTCTGCCCGCAAGCGGTGCTTCAGCTGCTGCCAGATTTAGCGCTGTGCAGCATTGGCATGCGCGAGGCGCACGCCTTGCTTAAGTTGGAGCAGCCCGACGCTGTGGCCGACGCCTTGCTGGCGCGCGGAGTGCGCTGCGCTGCCGTCAAGCTGGGCGCAGCGGGCTGCCTGCTGGCCGATGCCAACCAGCGCGTGCGCGTAGCGGGCTTTGCAGTTGCCGAACTTGACAGCACCGGTGCGGGCGATGCATTCTGCGCCGGCCTGTTGTTTGCGCACGCCTGCGGCCTCAACCTGCGCGCGGCCGGCATGCTCGCAAACGCGCTTGGTGCACTTGCAATTTCCACGGCAGGTGCTGGCGCGCAGCTGCCCGGCCCGGCCGCTGTGCTAAAGCTGTTGCATGCGCACGCCGCCGCATTAGACGCAGCTGATTTGCAGGCGGTGCTGCACGCACTCAGCCAGCCGGCGCAGCCCCTATGAACGCAGCGCAGCCGCGTATTGTTTCAATTGGCGACATCAGCGTTGATGTGATCAGCGCGTCCGTGACCTTCCCGGTTGTGGCGGGCGGGCATCAGCAGGTGGCCAGCGCCAGCATGGAGCCGGGCGGCTCCAGCAACTTTATGATTGCAGCGGCGCGCCTCGGCTTGCAGGTGACCGCGCTTGGCGTGGTTGGCGCGGACCCTGTCGGCCCAATGGTGTTGCAACTGCTGGCAGAAGCCGGCGTTGCCACCGCTGCAGTGCGCGTGCAAGCCGGCGGCACTACCACCGTTGTCAACGTGTTCGTGGATGCCAGTGCGCAGAATGTGTTTGTGTTTGCCCACGGAACGGGGCCGCAGCTTGCGCTGGAGCCGGACTGGCTGGCCGCCATTGACGGCTGCGCAGCCTTGATGGCGTGGGGCTACGGCCTGCAAGAGCAGCGCTTGCGCGCGCCCATGCTGGCCGCCCTTGAGTACGCACACGCGCAAGGCGTGCCGGTTTACTTTGATCCCGGCCCGGACCTGCCAGATTTTGAGAAGCTGGATGTGGCGCGCATCCTGCGCTGCACGCATACAGTGCTGCTCACCGCAGACGAGCTGCCGCTGCTAGCTGATGGGCAGAGCGGCACCCAAGCGGTGGCAACAATTCTTAGCAAGGGCCCGGCACTTGTGTGCGTCAAGCGCGGCGCCGCCGGCAGCAGCACCTATACGCGCAACGCGCAGGTTGCGCACAGCGGCTACGCAGTGCCGGTCTTGGACACCACCGGCTGCGGCGATACTTTTGCGGCCGGCTTCCTGTATGCCGCAGTGCACGCGTGGCCGGCAGAGCAGCAAGCCAGCCTCGCAAATGCTGCAGGCGCAGCCAAAGCTGCAAAGTTGGGCACGGGCCGGCAGGTGCCCACACTTGCGGAAATCCAGCAGCTGCTGCACGCCAACGGCGTCGCGCTGCCGTGGGCACCATAGGCACGGCACAGCTGCGCCGCATCCGCCACCCATCCATTCCCAAACTCCCGTGCGCCCGCATTCCGCACGCCCCTTTAAGCACCAGCAATGAAGCCAGTTGACCTGCTCGCGCTGGGCGTGATCATTGATGATTTAGTTCTGGCAGATGGGACTACTCATATGGGGCTGCTTGGCGGCGGCGGCCCGCAAACTGCATTCGGCATGCGCCTCTGTTCGGAAAGCGTGGGCTTGGCTGCCGGCGTGGGTGCGGACTTTCCGCAAGCGGCGCGCGACTGGATGCACGGCGCCGGCATAGACACCAGCGCCGTGCGCCAAACCGCACAGCCCACGCTGCGCGCGTGGCAACTGTTGGAGGCCGACGGCCGCCACACTCAAGTTTGGCGTTCCCCTCTCAGCGCCCTGCCAGTCAACCTGGCGCTTGATACCACCACGCTGCCAGCCACGCATCGCAGCCTGCAAGGCTTGCACACTGGCATCCACCCGGAAGAACCAAACCTCGCGCGCCTGCAAGCGCTGCGCGCAATTACGCGCGTGCTCAGCATTGAAACCTGGCGCAGCGCCGCCAGCCCGCTGCGGCCCGAAGCGCTGCGCGCCGTGTTGCAGCTCGCAGATATCTTTTCGCCCAACGTTGCGGAAGCGGAATCGCTTGTGGGTGCGGGTGAGCCGCTGGCGCTGGCGCAGCGCCTGCTGGAACATGGTGGCCGCTTGATTGCACTGCGCATGGGCAATGCCGGCGTTCTGGTGTGCGCAGCCAACCAGAATGCACTGCACCTGCCAGCCCTTGCGGTCAGCGGCGCAACACATCCGTTGGGCGCGGGCAATGCCTTCTGCGGCGGATTCTTGGCCGGCTGGGCAGCCACTGCTGATGCTGCCAGCGCGGCAGCCTACGGCACCGTCGCAGCCAGTTTCATGTTGGAGCAGCCCGGCGTGCCGCCGGCGCCCGCCATGCTGCACCTGGAAGCGCAGCGCCGCCTGCAGCGCGCGCTGCAATCAATCCGCATCCTCGCCTAGTGCTGCGCCAGCGCAGCATGCCATATACTTTGCCCGCATGGGCTTGGCCACTTGTGCCGGCTCCTGCCGCTACCTAGTATTTACGTGCGCCTGTTACCTGTCGCTTCCGCCTGCCCGTAGCGCACCTGATGACCAACACGCTGCCCTTCATGACCGCTTTGCAACGGTCAAACTTTAAGCACATCTACGGCGATGTAATCTGGTACGGCGTGCTGCACGGCACCGCGATTGCGTTTCTAAACGTCTACGCAGCGCGCCTCGGCGCCACTCCCTTTCAGATTGCCTTCATCACCAGCGCACCAGCGGTCGTCAACCTGCTGCTGTCGCTGCCCATCGCGCGCTGGCTGGAACAGCGCCAACTGCATGGCACGGTTTACCGGTCTGCGCTCTACCACCGCCTGCCCTACTTTCTAATGGCCACCCTGCCGCTCTGGCTCGCTGCCAGCGCGCAGCCGCTGGCGCTCACAATCATCACGCTAATCATGGCAGTCCCCGGCACGGCCTTCGTGATTGGCTTCAACGCGCAATATGCACAGGTCGTGGCGCCAGAATGGCGCCTGATTATTAGTGGCCGGCGCGTGGCCATGGTGGCTGCCAGCATCACGGTCTCCGCACTCTTTGCCGGGCAGCTGCTGGACCACATCCCATTTCCGCTGAACTACCAAATTGTATTTGTACTGGGCGGCATTGGCGGTTTGGTCACCACCTACCATGTTGCGTCTTTGCGTGTGCCCCAGCCCGCCGCTTTGCACCCAGAACAAAAAACTGGCGCGGGCTTGCTGGAAGGCGGCACAGCGGTGGGAATGCTGCGCGCGCTCAATCCCATGCGCTCCGGCACCGGGCTGCGCTTTTTACTGCGCAGCAGCGGCCGGCCACTGCTGCGCTGGGACCTGCTGCGCAGTTCCTATGGGCGCCTCATGCTGGCGTACCTTGTCTTCTACATTGCCCAGCTCATGCCTGTCGCACTCTTTCCAATTCTGTTTGTAAACGACCTGCTTTTTACGGATGGCACCATCAGCATCGCCACCACCCTGTTTCACGGCGCAATGGTTTTGTCGTCGCTGCAAATTGGGCGCCTTACGCACCGCTTTGGCTTTCGCACAGTCTTGCTGGCGTCCGCCCTCATTTATGGTGCGCATCCGCTGCTGGGTGCGCTCGCAATTGGCGCCAGGACCATCTGGCTGGGAGCGCTGATTGGCGGCATCGGCTGGGGATTGGGCGGCAGCGCATTGCACACGCACTTGATGGACAGCGCTGCAGAAGCCGACCGCCCGGCTTACATGGCGCTGCACAACCTGGTTTTGAACCTCGGCATTCTCATCGGCGTGCTGCTCGGGCCGCTGCTCGCGCAGGTGGCAAGTGTGCGCGTCGGGCTCGCTGCCAGCGGGTTGCTAATGTTTGCTTCGGGCGCAATGCTCTGGCAATTTTCCGCCGCAACCCACCCCGGCCATGCAGCCCAACAACCCACGGTGGCAGACTAACAGCGCCCATGTGGCTATCAATCTTGCTCCCCAACCCGCTTGCGCAGGATGCGGCGGCCACCGCCATCACATTTTCCGTTTCGCTGCTTTGGCTGCGCTTGGTGGACTGGCTGGTTGCACGCGGCCTGCTTGCGCAAAAGCTAAGCCGCAAGATCATTCACATTGGCACCGGGCCGCCGTACATTTTGTGCTGGAACCTTTTTAGCAGCGCACCCTACGCAGCGTGGCTGGCCGCCCTCGTGCCGCTGGCTATCACCGCACAGTTTACGCTGGTGGGCCTGGGCTGGCTGCAGGATGATGCCGCTGTGCGCGCCATCACGCGCACCGGCAACCGCCGCGAAATGCTGCGTGGCCCGCTCCTATATGGCCTTGCATTTGTAGTTTGCACAGTTGTCTTCTGGCGCCACTCGCCGCTGGGCATTCTGGCGCTGATGCTGCTCTGCGGTGGCGATGGCCTCGCAGATATTGCGGGCCGGCGTTGGGGCACCACCCGCCTGCCTTTCAACGCCCGCAAAAGCTGGGCCGGTTCAGCCGCCATGTTTGCCGGTAGTTTTATTTTTGGTTCAATTTTTGTGCTGCTCTTCGCCGCGCTGGGCAACTACGTGCTTGCAAATGCACTGCCGCACAGCTTGCTGGCTTTGGCCGCAGTGGCACTGGCTGCCACACTTGTGGAGGCGCTGCCCCTGCCGGATGTGGACAACCTGACCGTTACAGCCGCCGCCGTGCTAGCCGGGTCTTGGCTGCTGTAGCGCAGCGCAGCACTGCCAGCTGTCCGATTGCATATAAAATTTGCCGGAGGCGATAAATGAAAAAATCAGTACTGTTTTTGGCTGGCGGCTGGGACGGGCATCAGCCCCATGAAACCGCGGCGCTCTTTAGCGCGCTGCTCGCGGCGCATGACTGCGATTGTGAAACTGCGTTGACGCTGGATGTGCTGCTCGACACCGAACGCTTGAGCCGGCTTGATTTGATTGTGCCCGTGTGGACAATGAGCGCGCTGCCTGCCGAACATTGCCGCAACTTGCAGGCCGCCGTGCAGGGCGGCGTTGGCCTGGCCGGCTGGCATGGCGGCATGGCTGATGCCTTCCGTGACAATACCGACTACCAGTTCATGGTTGGCGGCCAATGGGTGGCGCATCCGGGAAACATCATCGACTATCGCGTGGACATCCGCAACCACACGCACCCCATCACCGCCGGCCTCGCCGGGTTTGCAATGCACTCAGAGCAGTACTACATGCACGTTGACCCCAACAACCAAGTGCTAGCCACAACAACATTTGACGGAACGCATGCGGCGTGGACTGCCGGCACCGTGATGCCGGTGGCATGGACGCGGCAGTGGGGTGCCGGGCGCGTTGCCTACTGCGCGCTCGGCCATGTGCTCAAAGACTTTGATGTGCCCGAGGCGCGCGAGATTGTGAAGCGCGGCCTGCTGTGGGCCAGCCGCTAACCCAATGGAGACACGCAAACCCATGAACATCGGATTGATCGGCTGCGGCAACATTGCGCCGGCTTACATCACTGGCTGCGCCCACTTTCCGGCAGACGTGCGCATCATTGCATGCGCAGACATGGACGCTGAACGCGCCCGGCAGTTTGCCGCCACGCACCAACTGCGCGCCCAAAGCGTGGCTGAGCTGCTGCTGAACCCGGAGATCGAACTGGTAATTAACCTCACCGTGCCCGCAGCGCATGTGGCGGTTAGCCTGCAAGTGGTGCAGGCTGGCAAGCATGTTTACAGCGAGAAGCCGCTGGCCCTCACACCTTCCGATGCGCGTTTAATTTTGAGCGTGGCGGCTGCCAACGACCGGCGCGTGGGCTGCGCCCCCGACACGTTTCTGGGCGCGGGCGGCCAAACGGCGCGCCACGCCATCGACACCGGCATGATTGGCGACCCCGTTGCTGCCACCGCCTTCATGGTCTGCCACGGCCACGAGAGCTGGCACCCCAACCCCGGCTTCTACTACCAACTGGGCGGCGGACCGATGTTTGACATGGGCCCGTACTACCTGACAACATTGGTGAACCTGCTGGGCCCGGCGCGGCGTGTGACCGGCGCCAGCAAGCGCACGTTTGAGCAGCGCACCGCCGGCCATGAAACCATCAAGGGCCAGGTGCTGCCGGTGAGCGTGGCTACGCACATCACCGGCAGCGTTGATTTTCACAGCGGCGCGATCGCCACCGTTGTGATGAGCTTCGACGTCTGGCGCCACAACCTGCCCGTGCTTGAAATCTATGGCACGCAAGGCACGCTGGCCGTGGCGGACCCGAATACATTTGGCGGACCCGTGCGCGTGTGGGAGGTGAAGACGGGCGAATGGCGCGAGCTGGCGCTGGCCGGCCGCGCCGACATCCAGCGCGGCGTGGGTGTGGTGGACATGGCGCGCAGCATTTCCAGCGGCGAGCCGCACCGCGCCAGCGGCGAGCTGGCCGCACATGTGGTGGAGCTGATGGCTGCGTTTGAGATTGCGTCAGGCAGCCAGCAGCACGTGCCAATTCAGTCGCACCCGGCAGCGCCCGCCGTGCTCTTGTTGTAGGCGCGTGGCGCTGCGGGCTGCGCTGCCCGCACCGCGCCAGATTAGCTGCCGCTAAGCTTGCGCTGCACTTCTACAATTTGGCGCGCACGCGCCGCGTACGTGTGCTGCTGTGCAATCTCATGGCCGCGCCGCGCAATCTGGCTGCGCGCAGTGTCGTGGCCCAAATAAAACTGCAGCTTGTCCAGCAGCTCGGCGGCGGTGGAGTAGTACGCAGCGCCATCGTCCTCGGCAAAGAACTCAAGCTGCTCATCCGTGCGATTGGTGAGCATGAACCCGCCGCACGCCGGAATCTCAAAGGTCTTCATAGAATGCCCGTTGCCGTTGTGGAAGCGCACCATGTTGAAGATCACGCGACTGGAGCCCACAATCTTTGCCATGTCTTCATAGAGGCCAGCACCTTCCCCCTGCCACTTGGCCAGCAGCTGCGCGTGCGCGGCGGACCGGTACCACTGATTGCCCCAAATCTTAAGGTCTTGGCCGGCGAGTGGCTGAAGCCACAGCTCTACATGCGGCTGCCACGTACCCAGGTAAGCGACGGCACTGCCGAACCTTGACTGCTCCGCTGCATTTGGCGTAACGCGGCGGTGCACAGCCGGCGCCATGCCAAACGGCAGCCACACCACGCGCTGCGCGCGAAACCAGTAAAGCTGCGCCACTTGAAACTTGGAGAACGTGAAAATGCAATCATAAAGCGGCACGGCAGTGCGCAGCAGTGTGTTGCCCACCGGAAAGGGCTCCATCAACAAGTTGCAAAGCAAGCAATGCGGCCGGCGCTGCTTTAGTTCTTGCAGCAGCGGCAGCGGCACTTCAATATTGCCCACAAACATCACAATGTCCGGCTGCAGCGCTGCAGTGCGCCGCAGCAGTCGCGCCCGCGTTTCATCGCGCACCGCCCACGCGCGGCGCAAAAAGCGTTTAGCCAGCCGGCCGGCAGCCAGCTCCACCCGCGGAGCACCGGCGCGCATAAACCCATCCCGGTCCATTGCGGCATAGTAGAGATCCAGCACCTCAACTTCTGCACCAATCTCTTGAAAAGCCTGCCGGTAGAAGTCGGAAATTCGCATCCGGTCAGGGCAGTCGTTGACGAGCAAAACTTTCATAATAGTAGTGCTGGAATGGAGGGCACGAGGGAAACGTGGGCGCGGCGCGAATATACAGCGGCGCCCCTGATTAAAGCGGCGGACGCGATGGCGCAGTATACCGCGCACATTCGTGGCAATCTGCCAAATTGCGAGCTCGGCGGACTTACTACTTTTGTGCGAAAATACTGCTGTTCGCGAAAAGCGCGCGATGCATAAAGGAGAAATGAAATGAAACTTGGACCTACTGAACTGATTATCATTCTGGTGATTGTGCTGGTGCTGTTTGGTGTTGGCCGCATCGGAAAAATTGGCGGCGAAATGGGGCGGGGCATCTCGGAGTTTCGCAAGGGCTTGAAGGTCGGCGAAGATACCGATGCCAAAGCCGAGAATTCTGACAAGAAGGCCTGACCTGCGCCGTTGGAAATCTGCAGCTGCTGAGGACCGGCGCAGCTGACTTAGCTCTCTACCCATGAATGCTGACGGCGCGCCACAGGCGTTGACCGCTGACTTGGCGCTTCCGGCTTTGCTGGAAGCGCTGCTGTTTGTGGCAGACGGCCCGCAATCATTTTCGCGGCTGGCGAGCGTGACTGGCGCGAGCAGCGCAGCAGTGCAGGCTGCTTTGCTGGAGCTGCAGGAGCACTACGCAACACGCGGCTTGCGCCTGCAGCGCACCCGCGATCAAGTGCAGCTTACAACCGCGCCGGCTATCACGCCCTACCTTGAGCTGCTGCTGGGCGTGGGTGGCCGCCAGCGCCTTTCGCAAGCCGCACTTGAAACGCTGGCAATTGTTGCCTACCGCCAGCCGGTGACGCGGCCGCAAGTGGATGAGATTCGCGGCGTCAACTCAGACAGCGTCTTTCAAAATTTGCTGGGCAAGGGATTGGTGGATGAAGTGGGCCGCGCCGACGGACCGGGACGCCCGGTGTTGTACGGCACCACGCCCACATTCTTGCAGCACTTTGGCCTCAATGAGCTGGGCGAGATGCCGGACTTGTTAACCGAACCCGTAATCCCGGCGGCTGACGCGGAGCAGCTGGCGGAACCGGCGGCAGACCCGCTGCAATCCGAGCGCGACTCCCAGCCCGCAAGCTGACATGGCAGAAGAACGCCTCCAAAAGATTTTGGCGCATGGCGGCTTTGGCTCGCGGCGCCACTGCGAAGAATTGATCACCGCCGGCCGCGTGCTGCTGAACGGGCGCAAGCCGCAGCTGGGCGAGAAAGCGGACGCTGCGCTGGACAAGATTGAAGTGGACTTTGTGCCGATGGTGCGCGCTGAGGCGCTGTGCTATGTGGCGCTGAACAAACCGCGCGGCATTGAGTGCACACTGGCGCCGCAGAATGACCGCACCGGCGTACGCGCACTGATAAGCCTGCCGGGGCGGCTGTACCCCGTGGGCCGGCTGGATGCGGACAGCGAAGGGCTTGTGCTGATGACCAATGATGGCGAGCTGACAAACGCGCTCACCCATCCGCGTTACGGGCATGAGAAGGAATACCACGTACTGCTGGACCGCATCCCGGATGCGCAGCAACTGGCAACATGGCGGCGCGGGCTGGTGCTTGAAGGCGGCGACCATACATTGCCCGCCGAAGTGGAGACAATGTACGAGAGCTCGTCCGGATCATGGGTGAAGGTTGTGCTGCGCGAAGGGCGCAAGCATCAAATCCGGCGCGTGGCGCTGGCACTGGGCATGACGGTGCGGCGCCTGCAGCGCGTGCGCCTGGGCACACTGCAGCTGGGCCGCCTGGCACCGGGCGAATGGCGCCTGCTAAACAAAAGCGAAATAGAAGTGTTGCAGCGCAGCGCACCAAGCAAGCCCAGAGCCCGCAGCCGCCCCGCGCCGGCACCCACCGCCAAGCCCGCAGCTAGGCCCGCAGCCAAGCCCGCACCGCAAGCAGCGCAGCGCGGCTCCAGACCAGCCGGCCCCGTTCGCAAACCGCGCGCGCGTTGATGACGCCGCGCCTGCCAACCCCGGTCGCCATCGACGGCCCGGCATCGTCCGGCAAGAGCACCGTGGCGCTAGAGCTGTGCGCCCGCATCGGTTACCTTTTTTTTGACACGGGAATTCTCTACCGCGCGGTGGCTGCGGCAGCCCTGCAGCGCGGCGTGGCGGTTGCAGACGAAAGTGCGGTCTCGGCGCTGACGCGCAAGCTGGACATCAGCGTGCTGGCGCCAACGGTGGCAGACGGCCGCACGAACACGGTGCTCGTGGACGGCGCAGATTTCACGCCGTTGCTGCGCACGGCGCAAGTGGATGCCAGCGTGTCCGTGGTGGCGGCGTACACCCAAGTGCGCCAGCACCTCACGGAGCAGATGCGCGCGGTGGCGCGCCAAGGGCCGGTGGTCATGGTCGGCCGCGATATTGGCACCGTGGTTATTCCGGATGCACCGCTGAAGATCTTCCTTGATGCAAGCGCAGCGGAACGCGCCCGCCGGCGCCATGCAGAAAATGTTGCGCGCGCAGAGCCAAGCGACCTGGCGCAAATACTGGCGGGCATTCACGAGCGTGACCAACGGGACCGCGCACGCGCAACGGCGCCGCTGCAGGCCGCGCCGGACGCACACGTTTTGGACTCCACCAACCTGACGCGCGGCGAAGTGGTGGCAGAAATGCAGCGCTTGCTGCAGGCAGCTGCCGGCCAGCCAGCCCAAAGCCCGGCACCTTACAGCATTTCCACCGCGGCGCGAGTGTTTCGCGCAATTGCCGTGCCCTCAGTGCGCATTATGTATTACATCCTTTCCAGCCCGCATGTGCACGGCCTGGAGAATGTGCCAGCCCATGGGCCTTACCTGATTACGGCCAACCATCTCTCGTACTATGACCCGCCGTGCTTGCTGGTGATGTGGCCGTATCTGGTGGAGGCCGTCGGCGCATCAGACATGATGACCGACGGCGGCTTTATGAGCCGCATGATAAATGGATACAGCACGCTGCCGGTGCATCGCGAGGTGATTGATGCCGGATTGTTTCGCACGGCGTTGAACGTACTCAAAAGCGGACGGGCGCTTTATATTGCGCCGGAGGGCGCGCGCAACCCGGCCGGGCTTGGCGCCGGCAAACCCGGCGCCGCCTACCTTGCGTTGAAGGCCAATGTGCCGATTGTACCGGTGGCGATCACAGGCACCAACCGCATCTTTCCAGAACTGCGCAGCGGACGCCGCCAAAAAGTTGAGATGGTGATTGGCGCGCCGTACCGCCTGCCGGTGCTGCCGCCCGCGCAGCGCCGCGCAGCGCTGCCGGAATGCACGCACATGATCATGCAGCGCATTGCGGCGCTGCTGCCACCGGGCTTGCGCGGCGTGTACGCGTGAGCGCCGCCAGCGCCAGCCTGCCCACTCCCGGTTACGTCAGCGCGGTAGAGGCCGGTTCATTTGCACTGCAAGCCGGCGTGCGCAGCGGCGATGCGCTGCTGGCCGTCAACGGCCATGCCGTGCAGGATGTGGTGGATGTGCTGTTTTACGGCGCCAGCCCGCGCCTGAACCTGACGGTCCTGCGCGCCGGTCACGAACTAAAGCTGAGCGGCCGGCGCGCGGAGGGCCAGCCGCTGGGCCTGCAGTTTACGCAAACCACATTCGACATTGACATCCGGCGCTGCAACAACCTGTGCCCGTTTTGTTTTGTGCTGCAGGCACCCAACCGCCTGCGCCGCGCGCTCTACATAAAAGATGACGACTACCGCTATTCCTTTTTGCACGGGCACTTTGTAACGCTCACCAACCTCAATGCGCAGGATTGGGCGCGCATTCGCCGCCAGCGCCTCTCGCCCTTGTATGTGTCTGTGCATGCCACGGAAACAAGCGTGCGCCGCGCATGCCTGCGCAACGAGACTGCGCCGGATGTAATGGCGCAGCTGCGCAAACTTGCGCGCTGGGGCATACGCATGCACACGCAGCTTGTAGTGACGCCCGGCCTCAATGACGGCGCGCACCTCGAGCGCTCCGTCCGCGATCTGGCAACACTGCACCCGGCCGTGCAGTCTGTGTCGGTGGTGCCGGTGGGGCTGACCCGCCAGCACAAATACAAGCTGCGCCCAAACACACTCGCAGAGTCCCGGCATGTACTGCGCGCCGTACACAGCTGGCAGCGCGCTTTCCGCAAAACGCTGGGTGTTCCGTTTGTGCATGCCACCGACGAGTGGTATCTGGTGGCTGGCCGGCGCGTGCCCGCCCAAAGTGCAATTGCCGACCTCGACCTGTACGAAAACGGCCTTGGGCAGGTGCGCCGCTTTTTGAACGCATGGCGGCGCGAACAGCGCGAGCTGCCCGCATTGCGCAAGCAGCTGGCTGGCAAGCGCCTCACACTTGCCAGCGCCACGCTATTTGCGCCGCTGCTGCAAACCACCGCACACAGCTTCAACGCCATTGCCGGCACGCAGGTGTGCGTTGTCCCCGTGATCAACACACGCATGGGAGACACCATCACGGTCAGCGGCCTGCTGCTTGGCGCAGACGCCATCGACCAGCTGCGCCAGCATGACTTGCGCAGCGGCGTTGTGCTGCCGCGTGTTATGTTCGACCATCCGCGCGGCATCACGCTTGACGATCTCTCGCCGCAGGACATTGCCAACCAGCTGGGCGTGCCGGTTTACCTGGCCGACCTGATGGGCGATGTGATTGACACACTCGCCGGCCGCAACCCGCTCACCTTTCTGCCCGGAGACGCAGCTCCGCTGCTGCAGCTTGCCCACCCCGGCGGTTGGGGTGTTGAGAAGTACCTCTAAGCCGGCCGGCGTGCGGCGCACTGCATGACAGCCGACGAAGTGATCGGGGCGCAGGTTGCTGCGCCCGCTGCCCGCCCGTGGGCTGGCTGGACACTTGTGCTGCTTGCATCAGTTGTGCTAAGCACGAGCCCGGTTGTGGCGCGCGGCGTAATGCGCAGCGGCATGGACCCGGCGCTGCTGCTGATGCTGCGCTTCTGGCTGGCCACTGCGCTGCTGGGCGCGCTGCTGGCACTGCGCGCACCCGCGCTGCTGCGCATCGACCGGTACGGCCTCGAAAAATGCATGAAGGCCGGGTTGCTGGCCGGCCTCGACACGCTGGCCTTCTTCTACGCGCTCCAGCGCCTCGATGCGTCGCTGGCCGTGATGCTCAGTTCGTTCTACCCGTTGCTTGTGCTGCTCTGGCTGCGCCTGCGCGGCGAGCGCTTTACGCTGCTTGATGCAATCCGCCTGGCAATGGGCATTGTGGGAGTGTTCTTCCTCACGGGCCTCGGCCAGACCGCAGAGTGGATCGGCATGGCGCTGATTGGATTCTCCATGCTGACCTACTCGCTGTTTATTGTTGTGCTGCCAACGCTGCAGCCCGCAATCGACACGACCACCAGCGCGTTTTACGTCATAAGCAGCCAGACGGTTTACTTCACCTTGTTTTGGCTGGTGCAAGGCGCGCACTGGCAGCCGCCCACCACAGCCGGCTGGCTGGCCGTGGTTTGGCTGGCGGTGTTCGGCGTGGTGCTGCACCGGCTGCTGCTCTTTGCCGGCATTGCGCGCATCGGCAGCGCAGAGACCGCGCTGCTTGCACCCGTGGACATTCTGCTCACCATCATCTGGTCGATACTATTTTTGGGGGAGCGGGTGCTGGCGCTGCAGTGGCTGGGCGGCAGCCTGATACTGTTGAGCGCGATGCTGGCCTTGCTGCGATTAAGCCACACCAGCCTGCGGGTGCGCCGCAAGCGCGCACCGATGATTTAAGCCGCACCGGCCGGCTCAAGCCCTGATATACTTTCACCGATAACAAAAGCAGGCAGCTCCGCCTGCCTCACCACTGGAGTACAACGCCGCACCCAACCACCGAAAACCATCTAAATTTACCCGGGAAAGGTAAGCGCACGGCCCCGCCCATTTGATGTGCGGGGTGACGAGGTTGAAGGTTCCCCGCTGCGCGGCGGGGCTAACGCGGTGCAAGCCGCGGAAAATCGAAAGATCAGCGGATGCCTTCCGGGTGCGCCAGCACCCGCCCCCTTCCCTCAACATTGTGGCTGCGGCCCAAAACCAGCGCGCAAGCGCCGGCACAAGCACCGCAACTCTGGCACCAAGATTCGCAGCGCAAACAGCTGCCGCTTTTAGCGGCAGGCAATGCGCGCAAGCGCTGCCCGGAGGGAACTCACATGTGTGGAATCGTCGGATACATTGGCGGCCAGGCCGCCACCCCCATCATTTTGAACGGGCTGCGCCGGCTGGAGTACCGCGGCTACGACTCCGCCGGCCTGGCCGTGCTGCAAAACGGCGCCATCACGGTGCGGCGTGAAGCGGGCAAACTGGAACGGCTGCAAACGCTTGTGCGCGCCCAGCCGCTGCAAGGCAGCACCGGCATTGGGCATACGCGCTGGGCCACGCACGGCGAACCCACGCAGCGCAACGCCCACCCGCACCTTGGCCCGCGCCAGCGCGTAGTGCTTGTGCACAACGGCATTGTCGAAAATTTTCTCGAGCTGCGCAGCGCGCTGCAAGCGGGCGGCGCGCAATTCCAATCCGAGACGGATTCAGAGGTGGTGGTGCACTTGATTGAAGCGCAGCTGGCTGCCGGCGCGGCGCTGGCGGCTGCCATGCGCAGCACCATGGCCCAGCTGCGCGGCGCAAACGCGCTGGTGGCAATGTGCGCAGACGAGCCGGACAAAATTGTGGCGGTGCGCATGGGCAACTCCGGTGGCATTGTGCTCGGCATCGGGCAGGACGAAATGTTTCTCGCGTCAGACATCCCCGCAATTTTGGAGCACACGCGCCAAATGATTTTCCTCGAGCCCGGCTGCATGGCGGTGCTCGAGCGCACCGCTTGCACCATATTTGATTCTGCCGGTGCAGTCATTCACCCGCCCGTGCACGCCATTACCTATGATGCTGCTGCTGCCGAGAAGGGCAACTACGCGCATTTTATGCAAAAGGAAATTCACGAGCAAGTGCGCGCCCTGACGAACACCATCATCGGGCGCGTGGACTTCACCAGCGGGCGCGTGCAGCTGCCCGAACTCAAACTCACGGCGGAACTGGCGCGGCGCGCCAAGCGCATGGTGATCACCGGCTGCGGCACGGCAGCGCACGCGGGCATGGTGGGCAAGCTGATGATCGAGTCGCTCGCGCGCCTGCCCGTCGAAGTCAGCATTGCGTCCGAATTTCGCTACGCCGACCCGATTGTTGACGGCGACACAATTGTGCTCGCCATCAGCCAGAGCGGGGAAACCGCCGACACGCTGGCAGCCATCGCTGAAGCCGCAGCGCGCGGCGCAGTTGTGTGGAGCATTGTCAACGCCATCGGCAGCCAGGCCGCGCGCGTGGCGCATGGCCACATCACCATGCAATCCGGCCCGGAGATTGGCGTGGCATCCACCAAAGCCTTCACCACGCCGCTGGTGGATTTGTACATGCTGGCAATGCTGCTGGGCGACTTGCGCGGCACACTGCCCGCCCCGCAGCGCCTGGCGCTGGCACAGGATCTGGCGCGCCTGCCGGATCTGGCCGGCAGCGTGCTGGACCGCGAACCGCAAGTGCAAGTGGTTGCACAGGCACTGCAACACACCAGCCACTGCATGTACCTCGGGCGCGGCATCAACATGCCCATCGCATATGAAGGTGCGCTCAAGCTCAAAGAGATTTCTTACATCCACGCCGAAGGCTACCCGGCCGGCGAGATGAAGCACGGGCCGATTGCGCTGGTTGAGCCCGGCCTGCCGGTAGTTTGCATTGCCGTGCGCGACCAGTGGCACGAGAAAATGCTCAGCCAGGTGGAGCAGGTGCGCGCGCGCGGCGGGATGGTGGTGGCGGTGGCTACCGATGGAGACGAGCGCATGGCGCAATTGGCAGACCATGTGCTCTGGATCCCGCCGGTTCCGTGGCTGCTAAGCCCGGTGCTCACGGTAATTCCGCTGCAGCTGCTGGCATATCATGTAGCCGTGTTGCGCGGCTGCGATGTTGACCAACCGCGCAACCTCGCTAAAAGCGTGACGGTGGAGTGAGCAGTCACACCATCTGCCCGTTCGCCAAACATGCAACCGGCATCAAATAATCCAGAAAACCATCTTTGGAGCATATGCTATAGTTGCTTCAGGGAGAGACAAACACCATGAAAACAAACCGAAATATTGCATCTGTAATTTTGGTTGCACTGATGGCCGGCACATTAGCAGCCTGTGCCCCCCAGCCCAAGCCAATAATTAAATTGGCCGAGAACCCCTGGTCAGCTTCCGCTGCAAATGTCAACGTCGCCAAGATCCTGCTTGAGGACAAACTCGGCTACAAAGTTGAGATTGTGACGATTGACGAGAATGCGCAGTGGGCTGCGCTCGCCACCGGCGACCTTTCTGCCAGCCTGGAAGTGTGGCCGTCCGGCCACGCTGACAATGTGAAGCAGTTCATTGATGACCAGAAGAAGGTGGAGAAACTGGGCGAGCTGGGTGTAATTGGAAAGATCGGCTGGTACATCCCCACTTACATGCTGGCTGACCACCCCGAACTGGCCACGTGGGAAGGCTTCAAGGATCCGGCAACGGCTGCGCTCTTCAAGACGGCTGAGACTGGTGAGATGGGCCAGTTTCTGGGCGGTGACCCAAGCTGGGTGCAATACGACGAGCAGATCATCACGAATCTTGGATTCAACCTAAAGGTGATATACGCGGGATCGGAAGCAGCCATCATGGCTGCTGTGGACAGCGCCTTCAGTCGCAAGGAGCCGGTGCTGATTTACTTTTACAAACCGCACTCCGCATTTGCCAAATATGATCTGACTAACGTGACCCTGCCGGAAAACACAGCTGCATGTTATACAGACGAAAACAAGGCAGCGGGCAAAGTGGACTGTGACTATCCAACTGACCTGCTCTTCAAGATTGCGAGCACAACGCTGAAGACCAGCGCCCCGGATGCCTACACGCTGCTTAGCCGCATGAGCTACAGCACCGACGAGCAAATCAAGATGGTGGCTGCAATCGACGCTGACGGCAAGAAGCCAGCGGAAGCCGCGCGTGCGTGGGTGGATGCCAACGAGTCCATTTGGAAAGCGTGGCTGCCTTAGCGCGCCAACTTACTTTTGTATCGCGCACTGTAAACAAAACGCCCCCGGTTGCGGGGGCGTTTTCAATTGAGTGGCATGCAGCGGCTTCAAACCGGCGGCTGCATGCGCTGCGCTGCAGCTTGCAACATGCGATCCGGAATGATTGCCAGAATTGCAATCGCCAAGCCCGCTTCAATGCCGCGCCCGGTCTGGCCTTTAGCCAGGCCAATCACCGCTTCCAGGCCCAGCCCGGCGCCGCCCACCAAGCCCGAGATAACAACCATCGCGAGCACCATCATGATTACTTGATTGATACCCAGCAAAATTGAAGGCAGCGCCAGCGGCAGCTCTACTTTGGTAAGCTGTTGCCAGCTGCTGGAACCAAAGGCACGCGCCGCCTCGCGCACCTCATCGTTCACCTGCCGCAAGCCCAATGTGGTGAGGCGGATGCCGGGCGGCAGTGCGTACAAGACGGATGCAATCACGCCGGGCACACGCCCCACATTGAAAAGCATAATCACGGGCACCAAAAACACAAATGATGGAATGGTCTGCAGCGTGTCCAAAATGGGGCGCAAAAGCGCATCAACCAAACTATTGCGCGCTGCCCAAATGCCAAGCGGCACCGCCATCAAAATGGAAATTACAACCGCCACCACCACCTGGCTGACAGTATCCATGGCCAGCTCCCACATTCCCAGCAGGCCGATTGCAAAAAGCCCGAGGCCGGCTTGGAGCGCCAGTGGAAAGCCGGAGAGCGCAGCGCCCGCACAAACCACAAGCGCAACTTGCACCGGCCACGCCAGCCCATGCGCAAATAATGCGCGCAATGGGTCCAGCATGCGGATGGTAATAAAGTCGCTGAGTGGGCCGCTGCCCCAGCCGCTGTCACCAATGCGGTAAAGGTTGTCGCGCATCCAAGCTACAGCAGCATCAACCGGCTGGTAGAGCGGCACACGCACAGCCGCCGGGAAGTTCTGCACGCCGGCCAGCAGGCAGGCAACCAGGAGCAGCCCGGCCACCAGCGGCACCATTATGCGGGCGCGCTGCCACAGGGGCCGCTGCGCGCTGGGCTCAGAATTTGCATCTGCCGCGCGCAGGTCGGTTGGCTGGTCCGCCAACGCACCACTAATGCGATCCATAATAATCGCCAACATCACCACTGCCAGCCCGGCCTCCAATGCGCGCCCCACTTGCAGGCGCTGCAGCGCCACCAGTACCTCGCGCCCCAGCCCGCCCGCGCCAATCAGCGCTGCAATGATTACAATGCTGAGCGCCATCATGATCGTCTGATTTACGCCCGCCATAATGGCTGGCAGCGCCAACGGCAGCTGCACATGCCACAACAACTGCCGGCGCGTTGCGCCGAATGCGCGCGCCGCCTCCACCACTGTCGGCGACACCTGGCGCAGCCCAAGCTCCGTCAGGCGGATGCCCGGCGGGATGGCGTAGATCATGGTGGCCACCACGCTTGGGACGCGCGCCACACCAAAGAACAACAGCACCGGTATCAAGTAAACAAACGCCGGCATGGTTTGCATCAAATCCAGTATGGGGCGCAATACTTGCTGCAGGTGCGCGTGGCGTGCCGCCAAAATTCCAAGCGGCACACTCACCAGCAGCGACAGCGAAACCGCAACCAGCATCAAGGCCAGCGTCTGCATGCTCTGCTCCCACAGGCCCATCAGTCCCATGAAGAACAGACCGCCCACAGTTAATAGCGTTATGCGCCAGTTAGCAGCATGCCAGGCCAGCACGGCAAACAGCCAGACAGATACCGGCCACGGCAGCCACAACAGGATGTCTTCGGCCGCGCGCAGCCCCCAGTCCACAAAAGCAGAAAATGGGCCAAAGACCAGAATAAATATTGGATGCGTGCTGCGGTTGCCAATCACCCAGCTCTGAAAGCCGTCAATGGGCTGGCGCAATCCAATATTCCACTCCAGCGGGAACGGACCAAAGCCAACGCCAACGAAATGAACGCCAAGCAACACAGCTGCAGCTGCGCCGGCACACAGCGCCAGCCAGCGCCGGGCGCGTCGCTCCGCCATCAGCGCGGCGCAGCGCCTGCCAATGCGCGCAGCACGGCGGCCTGGTCCACTACGCCCAGCAGCGTGCCGTCGTCCTCGCACACGCTCAGCTGCGTCTGGCCGGCGGCCATGCGCTGCAGCAGCTCCTCCAGCCGCGTACTTGCCGGCACTGCGGGCGCGTCCACACCGGCCCGCGGCTGCGCCAGGCTGCGCGCCGTGATCACTTTTGCGCGCGGCGCATCGCGCGTAAACTCGCGCACGTAATCGCCCGCCGGGTGCGAAACAATCTCCTCCGGCGTGCCCACCTGCACCAGCCGGCCGTCTTTCATAATCGCAATGCGATCACCCAGCTTGAGCGCCTCAAGGAAATCATGGGTGATGAAAAGTATGGTCTTGTGCATCATCTGCTGCAAGCGCAGCAGCTCATCCTGCATATCGCGGCGGATCAGCGGATCAAGCGCACTGAAGGGCTCATCACACAGCAGCACCGCAGGATCAACGGCCAGTGCGCGCGCGAGGCCCACGCGCTGCTGCATGCCGCCACTCAAGTGCTGCGGCCGCGAGCCCGCCCAGCCCGCCAATCCCACCAGCTCCAGCATTTCGCGTGCGCGCGCTTCACGCTGCGCCAGCGGCATGCCCTGCACTTCCAAACCGTACGCTGCATTTTGCAGAACCGTGCGGTGCGGAAACAATCCAAAGTGCTGGAACACCATGCTCATCGTGTGGCGCCGCAGCTGCATCAGCTGCGCGGCGTCCATCGCGGTTACTTCCGCACCGTCCACCGCAATGTAACCGCCCGTCGGCTCAATCAGGCGCGAGATGCAGCGCACCAGCGTAGATTTGCCGCTGCCCGAAAGACCCATAATCACAAAGATCTCGCCCGGTTGCACACTAAACGTTGCATCCCGCACAGCGATTACGTGGCCGCCCTCGACTGCAACTGGCTCCTGTGCGTGGCCAGACTTGACGGCCGCTAGCACGCGCTGTGCATGCGGGCCGAACACCTTCCATAAATTGCGCACGACAACTTTTGGCTCGCCGCCTGCGGCCGCGCCGCGTTCACCCTTGCTGCTCATTGCATTGCCGAGCCGAGCACCGTGCTGCGCGCGGAAATGCCGCGCACTTGGGCACAGGCCGGCAGCGGTTTACGCAGCAGCCAGGCTGGCATTGGCGCCGCGCAGCGTATTGCTCAGCAGTTGCGCAATTGTCATTGGTCCCACCCCTCCCGGAACCGGCGTAATGAATCCCGCCACCTCGCGCACTTCGTCATAGTCCACATCGCCGACCAATCGGTAGCCGCTCTTGCGCGAAGCGTCCGGCTTGCGGTTAATGCCCACATCAATCACGTATGCGCCCGGCTTCACCCAGTCTCCCTTCACCATTTCCGTGCGGCCAACCGCCGCAATTAGAATGTCCGCCTGCCGGCACACCGCAGGCAAATCTTTGGTGCGCGAGTGGCACACAGTCAGCGTAGCATCACGCTTTAGCAGCAGCATCGCGGCCGGCAGGCCTACAATATTCGAGCGCCCCAGCACCACCGCATGCGCCCCCGCAAATGTGGCGCCGTATTCTTGCAGCAAACGCATCGAGCCATCCGGCGTACACGGCACAAACAACGGCTCGCGCCCCTTCATGCCCAGCCGGCCAATGTTCACGGGATGAAAGCCGTCAACATCTTTCTCAATGCTCACTGCATTGAGAATGCGCTCCTCATTGATATGGTCCGGCAGCGGCAGCTGCACCAAGATACCGTGCACGGCCGGGTCGGCATTCAGGCGCTGCACCAGCGCCAGCACCTCTGCCTCAGTAGCATCAGCTTTCAGGTGATGGCCGAAAGATTGGATGCCCACTTCCGCGCAGGCCTTCTGTTTAGCCGCCACATAGGTTTGCGAGGCGGGATTCTCACCGACTAACACTGTTGCCAGCCCCGGGCGGCTGCCGCGCTGCGCGCAATACACCGCCGTACCCGCCGCCACCTCGGCGCGCACTTTGGCAGCAATCGCAGTTCCGTCAATAATGGTTGCGGTCATGTTGGCAGCGTCTCGCAGTTAATAAAAGAAATGTTACTGAGCATCGAGCCATTTTAGCATGCTGTGTTTTAAGTCTTAAAGACATCGCCGCCTGCTAACCTATGATTACTCAGCCCCAACTGTTATTGATAATCGGTAAACAAAAACAGCCCGCCAAAATGGCGGGCTGTTCAGCATGTCGCATCGTACTGCAGCAGCTTATTCGAAGCGCAATGCCTCGATCGGGCTCAAGCGCGCTGCCCGGCTAGCCGGATAAATCCCAAAGAACAGACCGACGAACGCCGCAAAAGTAAACGCAAGCGCCACCGACCCGGGCGTAACTTCCGCCTTCACTAGGTCCAGCGCCCGCACGCCAGCAGCCACCCCCCAACCCAGCCCAACACCGGCAAGGCCGCCGACCATGCACAATACAACCGTCTCAATCAAAAACTGAATCAGAATTGTCCGCGGCCGGGCACCCACGGCTTTGCGCAATCCAATTTCCTTGGTGCGCTCAGTCACGGACACAAGCATGATGTTCATGATGCCAATGCCGCCAACCAAAAGCGAGATGCCGGCGATGGCGCCCAGGAATGCGCTTAGCGTGGCTGTAATGATGGTGAATGCATCCAGAAATGCGTTCTGGCTAAATACGGTGAAGTCCATCTTGTCAGTCAGCGACAAGCCGTGCTGCCGGCGCATGATGCGCTCGAGGCGCACAATCAGCGGCTCCACTTCATCTGCGGTTATGGCTGCGAAGGACACTGATGAAACCACGCGGCGTCCTTGCGAAACGGCCTTGCCGCCAAACAAGCGCGTGTAGGCAGTCTCAAGCGGAATAATTGCGCCGTCATCGCCGCCGCCGCCAAAACCACCGCCTCCCTTCTTTTTGAGCACACCGATCACCTCAAACATTACTCCGTCAATCTTAAGGCTGCGCCCAACCGGGTCAATCGCTCCGAACAAATCAGTGGCAAGCTTGTAACCAATCACCACCACGCGTGCGCGCCCGGCGTTATCGCTGGCGTTGAAGAACCGCCCGCGCTCCAGTACAGCGTTGCGCACGGTCTCATAAGACGGCAGCGCCGCTTCCAACTGCACAGCACTGGTCTCAGCCTCATAATTAAAAGTTGTCAGGCTTTGAAAAATGGGTGTCATTGATCGTACGCCACTGACATTTGAGATCGCGGTGTAATCATCGTAGAACAGCACCGTCTGCAGGCGGCCCTGCGGCCCGCCCTTGTCAAAGCGGCCGGGGAATACCGTCACCAGATTGGTGCCGATGCCCTCGATTTGCGCGGTGATTGCAGCGGTGGCACCATTGCCCAGCGCGATCAATGCAACCACAGACGCAACGCCAATAATGATGCCCAGCATGGTGAGGGCAGAGCGCAACTTGTTTGCCGCCAGCGCGCGCAGCGCCACTTGAATGTTGTCTTGCAGGTTCATGCGCCGTCCTCCACTATCAATCCGTCGACCAGGCGGACGACGCGCGGCGTGAGCGCGCCGACCTTGGGGTCATGGGTCACAAGGCACAGCGTCAGCCCGCGCGTTTCGTGCAAGTTTAGAAACAGCTCCATGATCTCCTTGCCCGTGCGGCTGTCGAGCGCGCCCGTGGGCTCGTCTGCCAGCAGGATGGCGGGGTCGTTTACGAGCGCACGCGCAATGGCCACGCGCTGCTGCTGCCCGCCAGAAAGTTCATTGGGGCGGTGGTGCGAGCGATCGGCCAAGCCCACCAGTTCCAGCGCGTGCATCGCCCGCTCTTTCTTTTCCTTGCCGCGGATGCCAGCATAGGTTAAAGGCAGCATCACGTTTTCGAGCGCCGGGGTGCGCGAGAGCAGGTTGAACTGCTGAAAAACAAAGCCCAGCTTGCGGCCGCGCACGTTGGCCAGCTGGTTTTCGTTCATGTTCTCCACATAGTCGCCATCCAGCCAATAGCGGCCCGTGGACGGCAGGTCAAGGCAGCCAATGATTGCCATCAAAGTACTTTTGCCCGATCCGGACGGCCCCATGATGGAGAGCAGCTCGCCGCTCCGCACGGTCATGCTCACGCCATCTAACGCGCGCACAACTGTATCGCCCATTTGGTAGTTCTTGCGCACGTCTTCAATGCGCATCACCTCGCGCGCAAGTTTGGCACCGGTACCGTTGCCGCCATTGCTGTGCACATGCGTCTCGGCCGCCACAGCAGCCACGGCCGCAAACTCGTTTGTGTTTATCACTGGGTCAAGCTCCTTACCGGCCGCCAAACGGGCTCCCGCTCTCAGTCGGTTTGGCATCAAACACAATCACCGTGTCGCCGGCCTTGAGGTCGCCGGTAACCAGGATCTGATCTCCCTGCAGCAGCCCCGTCCGGATGGACACGCGCTTGTCCTCGCCACCGCCAGCTGCCTTGAGCATTACGTACTCGCCCTCTTCGTCGAATTTGATCGAGTCAATTGGCACGGCAAGCGCGCCCTTGAGCACCTCGGTTTCAATCTTCACATTGCCAGTCATGCCCAGCGCCAAGGCTTGCATGGCATCCTGCAGCCTCACGAGTGTACTGTACCGCACAAGGCCCTGAACCGTAGTTCCGAAACGCGCAATTTCCATCACCTTGCCAGCCGCTTTCACATCTGGCAGTGCGTCAAAACTAATCACAACCGACTGCCCCGCCTTTACGCGGGTTACTTCCGTCTCATCCACAAACACTTCAATACTTAAAGAACTCATGTCCGCCAAGCGGACAGCTGCCGTGGCCGCACCGGCTGTGTCACCAGCCATGTAGTTCACAGCCAGCACGGTGCCCGCAAAAGGCGCCCGCACGGCCAAACCATTCAGCGTTGCCTGCGCTGCCTGCACGCGCGCATCCGCTGCATCCAAATCGGATTGCTTTGCACCATCCACCAGCTCGCCAAGTTTCTCCTGGGCGTCCGCTACCCGTGCCTGTGCCTCAAGCAGATTGGCTTCGGCCACCTGCATATCCAGCTGGTTGGGGTCTTCTTGCGCAATTTTCAAATAACGCGCAGCATCGTCACGGTCATCTTGCGCCTTGTCCAGAGCCATCGTGTTCGTCATGCCAGACTGGCTGTAAGCAATCTGCGCCTGACGCGTGCGATCGCGCGCACCGTTGTAAGAGTCGAGCGCCTCCTGCTCGGTCTGCGCCACGCCATCCACGGTTACTTTGCGGGCCGGGTCACACTTTACAGCCGGATCCAGCAAGGTATCGGTGTCAGTCACCAAACTCAGCGACAAGTCGCTGTTCACACTATAGGTTCGGCCACCCACGGTCACTGTATTCAAGCGCCGGAAGGCAGGGTTGGGGGTATAGCCGCATCCGCCCAAGCCTTTCTGCACAGCAATCAGCCGCTCTTGCGCCTTCTTCTCGTTATCCACAGCAGCGTCCACTGAGTTCTTTGCACTGCCGCTGGTGGAGAGATCCACAGCCTCAGAATTCTGTTTCGCCTTCAACAAACCAAACTCCGCATCACGCAGCGCAGTCTCGTAGTAAGAAACATTTGGCTTCGCCACAGATTTGCTGCGGCGCTCCATCGTGCGCAAGTTCTCCAGCGCGGCGGCAAGCGCCTGCTTTGCCTTGGCAACCTGCATATCGGTTGGATTCAAGAGCGCGTCTTGGGTCGTTTGCGCACTGATCAGCTCTGCCTTCGCAGCCAGCAGTGATTGCGGCGCACTGAGCGGATCAAGCCGCATCAGCTCCTGCCCTGCAACCACTTCATCGCCCACCTGCACCAGCACTTCCTTCACGGTGCCAGTTGTCTTCCAAAACACATCAACCTGCTGCGCAGCTTCAAGCGCACCCGACGCTTCAACGGTGCGCACCGCATCCAGCGCTTCCACTGGAGCCGTAACCACCACCGGTGGTGCGCCCGGGATCACGCCGCGCGATTGCAGGATTGGAACAAACACACGGGCCATGCCATATACAGCCATTGCTACAATTGAAACAACACCAAACACAATCAGCCACTTTGGCACAATCTGTTTGGTCCTAACCCGCGAAGCTTCTGCAATAGTCATGTGATAGTTCCTCAAACTCTAAGTAATTTGTCGCAGTTTATCGCCATGCGTAACCTCTGCCAACGGTTTGTACAAAGTTCTAACGATAGTCTGAGATCGCGGATCAAGTTATAGTCGCATTATTGCACCGAAATATGTATAAGCGGTGAAGATTTCATGCACAGTCTGTGCTATTTTGCGTATGCCAGCTTTTCGCACTTTGGAAACTTGCTGCCCTAAAGCCACTTAACGCCACCCGGGCGCAAAACCCGGCTGAGAATCCCACCCCTGAGATGACACCGAGTTACTTCCGTCACC
>OFRD01000074.1_pt1 | contig 33896 bp, 33 predicted proteins | sample 1543041 | NCBI WGS metagenome assembly OFRD01 (sample SAMN07774234, study PRJEB24372) | wastewater metagenome | isolation source: Exp Tend CN 100WW | collected 2016-02
GCATCAGACCATTCAAGCGATTGATCGGGCGGTGCAGCAAACATCATAAAGACACGTGCAGTATCTGCGCCGTATTGATCAATAATCGATTGCGGGTCGATGCCGTTATTTTTTGATTTCGACATTTTTTCTTGACCGCCAACCACAACTTCTTGGCCGTCACCTGTATATTTGGCAGAAAGAACACGACCTTTTTCGTCTTTTTCTAATTCAATATCCGCAGGATTAAACCACGTTTTCTTACCTGATTCGGCTTCACGGTAGAAGGTATCAGCTAAAACCATACCTTGAGTCAACAAGTTAGCGAAAGGTTCATTGCCTTCAACGACGCCTTCATCACGCATCAATTTATGGAAGAAACGGGCATACAATAAATGCAAGATTGCATGTTCTACACCACCAATATATTGGTTGACGGGTAGCCATGATTTTGCAGCTTCAGGTTTAACTAAACCACCGGTGAAATCTGGAGATGCATAACGAGCATAATACCAAGATGATTCTACGAACGTATCCAAAGTATCGGTTTCACGGCGTGCATCTGCACCACAACATGGACATTGGGTTTCATAAAATTCAGGCATTTTATTGAGTGGGTTGCCTGAACCATCTGGCACCACATCAGTCGGTAAAATTACTGGAAGTTGTTCTTCTGGTACAGGTACTTGACCACAAGTTTCACAGTTGATCATTGGAATTGGACAACCCCAATAACGCTGACGCGAAACACCCCAGTCACGTAGACGGAACTGAACTTTCGTATTTGCCAGTTTTTGTGGTTCTAATTTTGCAATAAACGCATCAAACGCAGCTTGGAAATCTAAACCATCAAATTCGCCAGAATTAACCAATTTGCCTTCTTTCGAGCCATACCATTCCTGCCACTCAGTTGCAGAAAATTCAGCATCGTCTGCACCTTTGGCATCGATCACTTGCTGGAGGGTTAAACCATATTTGTTGGCAAATTCGAAGTCACGTTCGTCGTGTGCTGGAACTGCCATCACCGCACCTGAACCGTATGACATCAATACATAGTTCGCAATCCACACTGGAACCGCTTCACCCGTTACAGGGTGTTTCACAGACAAACCAGTGGCCATGCCTTTTTTCTCGGCAGTGGCAAGATCCGCTTCAGCCACTGAACCCATACGGCATTCTTCAATAAATGCAGCCAATTCGGGATTTGTTTCAGCCGCTTTAAGCGCCATTGGATGTTCAGCGGCAACCGCAACATACGTCACGCCCATCAAGGTGTCACCACGTGTGGTATAAACCGTTAAATCATCAGCATAGATTTCAGGGTTCGCAGATGGAAAGGTGATTTCCATGCCTTGTGAACGACCAATCCAGTTGCGTTGCATGGTCAAGACTTGTTGCGGCCAACCATCTTTAAGCGAATCTAAATCGTCTAATAATTCTTGTGCATAATCGGTAATACGGAAGTAATACATTGGAATATCACGTTTTTCAACCAATGCACCCGAACGCCAACCCCGACCATTTTCAACTTGCTCATTGGCAAGTACAGTCTGATCTACAGGATCCCAGTTTACGGTTGAAAGTTTGCGATAAATCAAACCTTTCTTATACAGCTGTACAAATAACCATTGTTCCCAGTGATAATACTCTGGGGTACACGTTGCAAATTCACGATCCCAATCGACTGAAAGACCTAACTTTTTCAATTGATCACGCATATAGGCGATGTTTTCAAACGTCCATTTTGCAGGCGCAACTTGGTGTGCAATGGCTGCATTTTCAGCAGGCAGACCAAAAGCATCCCAACCCATCGGTTGCAGGACAGTTTCACCTTTGAGACGGTGGAAACGGCTAATCACGTCGCCAATGGTATAGTTACGCACATGACCCATATGCAGCTTGCCACTTGGATAAGGGAACATCGAGAGGATATAACGATGTTTACCTTCTACAGTGTCGGCAACTTTAAAGGCTTTGCGAGTTTCCCAGTCTTGTTGGACAGTGGATTCAATCGCGCTCGCTTGATATTCAGGGTCAATGTGAGAAGTAGTCATATACGTATATTAAGAACAATGGTTAAAAAGTTTGTTGCACAGCATAGCGCAAAATGCACTAAAAAGTGAATTTTGCACCTGACATAAAGCATAAATATAAAAGTTTTTAAGCCAGCAAAAATTAGACGGATAGATGAAATTATAAATCTTTATCTTTCAGTAGATATTTGCTTGGGTTTGATGGGCGAGCGACTTCATCACCAATTGATAGCGTATCGGGCATCGCACTTGCTGGAATTTGAGGAATTGCAACAACGGGTCTACTTTCTTGAGTCGCTTTTTCGGCCTCTTTAGCGGCTTCATTTGCAGCAGGATGTGCTTGATTGTTTGACGCAGCAGTCGTTGGGGCGTGATGCGAACCATATGTATCAATTTTCCCTTTTTTCTGCGCAGATTTTGGGGGCGGAGTGGTGGTGTAGTGGGTCGAACCTTTTGCATCCACCCATTTGTAATATTCTTTCGCAAAGCTGCTGGTCGAACTTAGGCTGAAGCTCAAGCATAGCGCCATGAATCCAAACTTGATAAAAGGTGATGACATGAAAAAAAAGTCCTTGTTGTAATAATGCGTGCGGATTGAGTCTAAAATTTAATCAGAATTTCAGTTCTATATTTTATATGGTTTTTATTAATTTGTAGAAAAAAAAGATAAGCTGAGCAATGTAATTGATGTTTGAACTAGGCATAAATCATCATTCAGTGAGCACGCATTTTTAAAGCATAAATCATTAAGTTTTAATTCATTTTTGATCTGGTCATTGATATTTTTACATGAAAATAATAGCACTCTTTTGAGTAACAGCAGGTGTTGTTTAACTTTGCATCAAATGCATTCGGCTTAAAACCAACAACTCATTAAATTTATTTATTTAATTTATAATATTTTTTTATTAATAGGTCTTTAAGCTTAATGGGGTTGTTGGTTGTTCAAATAAAATTGCAGATGAAAATATTAAACCTGAAAAGGGGTGTTTAGCTTAAAAAATAAACGGTCTGTAAATAAACAGAAAAAAGCCAATTTTTAAACTTGACTTTAATAGGCGAAACCACAAAAATGCGGACTGTAGTTTTATATGTGTTTATTTGATCACCCTTCGAATAAATGTCATGTCATGCAATGGGCATTCTCTCTAGCCGAGAAAATGAACAAAGTAAACCACGAAATGTGTTTATCCCAACACGTTTTAGATCTCATATTGCTTAAACAGCAAACAGATCAGAATTTTTTCCTATTGCTGCGAAAACTATGAAATATGTGTGCTATAACAGAGCTCACAATCAATGAATGAAACACTGTTTATGTCTCTCATAATACAGTGAAAAAAGATTAGGGTGAATCACGTTGGAACTTTTATCTGGTGGTGAAATGCTTGTTCGCGCATTGGCGGACGAAGGCGTTGAGCATGTTTTTGGATACCCAGGCGGCGCAGTATTACATATTTATGATGCGCTCTTTCAACAAGACAAAATCAATCATTACCTTGTGCGTCATGAGCAAGCTGCTGGTCATATGGCAGATGCTTATTCACGTGTAACAGGTAAAACTGGTGTTGTTCTCGTCACATCAGGCCCAGGCGCAACCAATACTGTAACGCCAATTGCAACGGCATATATGGACTCAATCCCAATGGTGATTTTGTCTGGTCAGGTTGCAACACATTTAATTGGCGAAGATGCATTCCAAGAAACAGACATGGTGGGCGTTTCTCGTCCGATTGTGAAACATAGTTTCCAAGTTCGTCATGCGAGTGAAATTCCCGCAATTATTAAAAAAGCATTTTATATTGCATCTTCAGGTCGTCCAGGCCCTGTGGTTGTTGATATTCCTAAAGATGCAACCAATCCTGTTGATAAGTTCGCTTACGAATATCCTGAAAAAGTAAAGATGCGTTCTTACCAGCCACCCCATCGTGGTCATTCAGGTCAAATTCGTAAAGCCATTGAAGAATTAATTGGTTCTGAACGTCCAATCATTTATACCGGTGGTGGTGTTGTTCAAGGCAATGCCTCTGCGTTATTGACTGAGCTTGCACATCTTCTAAATTACCCAGTAACCAATACCCTTATGGGCTTAGGTGGCTTCCCCGGTGATGATGAACAGTTTGTTGGTATGTTGGGCATGCATGGTACGTATGAAGCCAATATGACCATGCATAATGCAGACGTTATTTTGTGTATCGGTGCGCGTTTCGATGACCGTGTCACCAACAATCCTGCAAAATTCTGTCCAAATGCAAAAGTAATTCATATTGATATCGACCCAGCGACGATTTCAAAAACCATTATGGCGCATATTCCAATCGTGGGTGCAGTAGAACCTGTACTGCAAGAGATGTTGGTTCAATTGAAACAAATGAATGTTTCTAAACCAAATCCTGAAGCGATTGCGGCTTGGTGGTCTCAAATCAATGAATGGCGCAAAGTTCATGGCTTGCGTTATGAAGCGGGTACGAATGGTGTAATGAAGCCACAACAAGTGGTTGAAGCAATGTATAAAGTGACAAACGGTGAAGCGATTATTACTTCAGACGTTGGTCAGCATCAAATGTTCGGCGCAAACTACTACAAATACAAACGTCCACGTCAATGGATTAACTCTGGTGGTTTAGGGACAATGGGTGTGGGCTTGCCTTATGCAATGGCGGCAAAACTTGCCTTCCCAGATCAACAAGTAGTATGTGTTACTGGTGAAGCATCGATTCAGATGTGTATCCAAGAATTATCTACCTGTAAGCAGTATGGCTTAAATGTAAAAATTCTTTGCTTGAATAACCAAGCTTTGGGCATGGTTAAACAATGGCAGGATATGAATTACGAAGGTCGCCATTCAAGCTCTTATGTTGATTCACTGCCTGATTTTGCCAAACTCATGGAAGCGTATGGTCACGTCGGCATTCAAATTGACCATGCAGATGAGCTTGAATCTAAGCTTGAAGAAGCGATGGCAATTAATGATAAATGCGTGTTCATTAATGTCATGGTTGATCGTACCGAACATGTTTACCCGATGTTGATCGCGGGTCAATCAATGCAGGATATGTGGTTAGGAAAAGGAGAGCGTACGTCATGAGACATATTATATCGGTACTCGTTGAAAACGAAGCTGGTGCGCTTTCTCGTTTAGTGGGTTTATTTTCTCAACGTGGTTATAACATTGAGACTTTAAATGTCGCACCGACTGAAGATCCAACCATGTCGCGTTTAACTCTAACCACCTATGGTGATGACCATAAAATTGAGCAAATCACCAAGCAACTGAATAAATTGGTTGAAGTGGTGAAAGTGGTTGATTTGTCTGAAGGTGCGCACATTGAGCGTGAACTCATGTTGATTAAAGTCAAAGCGCTCGGTGCTGCTCGTGCTGAAATTAAACGTACAGCAGACATCTTCCGTGCTCAAATCGTTGACGTAACACCAACCACTTATACGATTCAGATCGCTGGTACAACAGATAAAATTGATGGATTTATTGATGCGCTTGCAGAAAATACTATTCTTGAAGTTGTGCGTTCAGGTGTTTCAGGCATCGCACGTGGCGAAAAAGTTTTAACTATTTAATCAATTTTAATTTTATTCACACATTCTACTCATCTTGTAGATGAGGTTCCAAGCCAATGAATACCAATAAGATCATTGGCTTGGGAAACAGGAAACAAAAGCATTTAAGCGGAGACAGCAATGCAAATTTTTTATGATAAAGACTGTGACTTATCTATCATCCAAGGTAAAAAAGTAGCGATTATTGGTTACGGTTCACAAGGTCATGCGCATGCGCTTAACCTTAAAGATTCTGGCGTTGACGTAACTGTTGGTTTACGTGCTGGTTCTACTTCTTGGAAGAAAGCTGAAAATTCAGGTCTTAAAGTATCTGAAGTTCCTGCTGCTGTTGCTCAAGCTGACGTAGTAATGATCTTGACTCCAGATGAGTTTCAATCACAACTTTATCGTGACGTGATTGAACCAAACATCAAGCAAGGTGCAACTTTAGCATTTGCGCATGGTTTCTCGATTCTTTATAACCAAGTTGTACCACGTGCTGACTTAGACGTGATTATGGTTGCTCCAAAAGCACCAGGTCACACTGTACGTTCTGAATACCAACGTGGTTCAGGCGTACCTGATTTAATCGCGATTCACCAAGATGCTTCTGGTAATGCACGTAATGTTGCACTTTCTTATGCTTCAGGCGTAGGTGGTGGTCGTACAGGTATCATCGAAACTTCATTCCGTGAAGAAACTGAAACTGACCTTTTTGGTGAGCAAGCAGTTCTTTGTGGTGGTGCGGTTGAATTGGTTAAAATGGGTTATGAAACGCTTGTTGAAGCGGGTTATGCTCCAGAAATGGCGTATTTCGAATGCTTGCACGAACTTAAATTGATCGTTGACTTGATGTTCGAAGGCGGTATCGCGGACATGAACTATTCAGTATCGAACAATGCTGAATATGGCGAATATGTAACGGGTACTGAAGTAATCAACGAACAGTCTCGTGAAGCAATGCGTAATGCATTGAAACGTATCCAATCTGGTGAATATGCGAAAATGTTCATTAACGAAGGTGCGATGAACTATCCATCAATGACTGCACGTCGCCGTCAAAATGCTGCACATGGTATTGAAGTAACAGGTAACAAGTTACGTTCGATGATGCCTTGGATTCAAGCGAACAAAATCGTAGATAAAGAAAAGAACTAAGTTCTAATTTCTAAGTTAAAAAGCCCTTGTTTTATAACAGGGGCTTTTTTTATACAAAGTTGTACTTTTCCTCCTTGCGCTTCATTCAAAGCAGTGCTTTGAATTCGCTCATACCTTGGATTCAAGCAAACAAAAGCGTAGACAAATAAAAAACTAAGTTTTTTATTGTGTATTGATTAAAAAAAGACCGCTGATTGGAGCGGTTTTTTTGTGCTACATTAGGCATAACAGTTTGCATTGTTGAGTGTGTTGAATCATGAAAACGAAATTGTTACTTTGTATCGCTACTCTGATTTTTTCCAACCTAAGTCATGCTGAAATAGTGAATGCGACGGAATTAAAGCCATTCAGTAATGTTCGTGTTTCTATGCAACGCATGTTGCATTCGAAAGAGGGGCGCTATTTTCTCAGTTTATATGCGGGTATTTGGAATCCGCATGCGACTTTATATGACTTTGTTTATCAGCAGGAGATTAATTTAAAAGGGTTGCAAAAAGGCGATCAGCTGACGTTGAAATCTGTTGATTCAGATCAGGTCGAAAATGGGCAATATCAATTCACAGGGCTACTGGAGTCAAATACGGGCGACCTGAAGGCACAACTTTCGAAATCTGATCATAGTTTTGAACAATCCATTCAGTTTGAGCCTGTAGTCAAAATTTTAAATAAACCCAATTTTGTTTTTAAATTTTATGGTCTAGACAACCTGAGTGAGCCTTATAGTACGGTACTGAAACAGCTGGATATCGTGAATAAAAACAACAATACGGTTGTACAAAGTTTGACAGGCTTTACTGCATATCCAAAAAGTATCGGTTATATGGATATTAATTTTGATGGTTATTATGACATTGTATTGTCAGATATTTCACAAGCTCGATTGATTAAAGACAGACGTTATATTTACTGGATGTATAATCCAAAAACACAACAATTTCAACGTTCCCCTCAACTGGAAAAGATCGTAGGATTTCCTAATCTGCACGGGGAAAAGCAGCAAATTGATTTTGGAAGTGGGCAATTATATCAAGTTGAAAATGGTTTGTTAAATCGGATTGAATAGCCAATTTTATCTAGATCAGGGTGTGGTTAAGGCATAGTTTTATAGATATTCATATGTCTTGGATTGACTTTATGTACTGCAAATAAGCTGGATAATTCATTTTTGATTAAAAATACTTTTATGATTTGGGTTCATGTTTGGTTGGGTGGTATAGATAAAAATTTGGAAACACTTGTACTTGAAGAAGATAAGAAAATATACAGAGTGTCTGGCTTTAAATAGCTTGGAATTAAAAAATAGGACTTTTTGCTCAGCATCTGGTCAAGCAAGATTTTTGTTTGGTGTCTATGAACTAGTTCAGGCTGAGAAGCACAAAAAGCCTTAGAAATGCAGCGGTGAATAACTGTGTTTGGATTTGTCTTGAATGTTGAAGTCATCAGACATGTCAATAAAGTGTCATCTAAAAATCATCAAACTGAAAGAAACAACATCTAAACTCATTTTAAAATAACGATATAGGTGTTGTATGACAAATTTGTATGCGACCAGCCTGCTCAAACAACAAGATTTTCCTGAAAGTTTTCAATTTTATTTTAAAAAAAGTAAGCAAGATCATTTACGTGAGGAAATACAAGTTTTACAAGACTTGGTTCGACCACGCTTAAAAATAGCCATCGTCACAGAAACATGGTCGCCAGAAATTAATGGTGTCGCACTCTCTTTGTTACAGCTCTGTAAAGGATTGCAAAAACAAGGTCATAAAATTTTATTGATTCGACCTGAGCAAAAGCAGTCTTGTCAGGAATTTTTGCCCAATAAAGAATGTTTAGTCAAAGCCCAATCTATTCCTAAATATCCATCTTTACAATTTGGTTGGCCGCAATTTTTAAAGGTCTCCAATGCATTGGACACTTTTGCACCGAATGTGGTGCATATTGTGACAGAAGGGCCATTAGGTTTAAGTGTTTTACAGGCGGCAAAAGCCAAAGGAATTCCTGTTTCAAGTGGCTTCCATTCGCCTTTTCAAGAGTTTAGTCGGTTCTTTGATTTAGCCTTTCTGGTGAAGCCGATTCAGCATTATTTACGTTGGTTTCATAACAATACACAAATGACCTGTATTCCAAGTAAAGAGACAGAATATATTTTAAGACAGTTTGGAGTGTGTTGTCCGTTGGTGGTTGTAGGACGTGGTGTAGATATTGCATGTTTTTCTCCAGAACATTATTCGAATGTGCTGCGTCAACAATGGAAGGTCACTTCAGAAACCAAGGTCATGCTGTATGTGGGGAGGTTATCTCCTGAAAAGGAAATTGATGTTTTGGTGAATGCTTATCGGGCAATGAAGCAAAGAGTAGAACAGGATATAAAATTGGTCATTGTGGGTGATGGGCCAGATCGTGGCCGTTTAGAAACGCTATGCCAAGGTAGTGATGTTATTTTTACGGGAGTTTTAACCGGTTTGAATTTGGCGCAAGCTTATGCCAGTGCAAATGTTTTTGTCTTTGCTAGTCAGGTTGAAACTTTTGGTAATGTGGTGCTTGAGGCGATGGCAAGTGGTTTACCCATTATTGCATATGATTATGCGAGTGCACATTTACATGTCAAACAGGGTGAAACAGGTTGGTTAAGTCCCTTAAGTGATGTGAGCAGTTTGATTCAGTCAATCTATGCCTTACCTAATAATCAGCAGTTGAAATGTATGGGACTTCAAGCGCGAAAAACGGTACAGCATATTGGTTGGCAATACCCAGTACATCAGTTTGAAGAAGCATTGTATGGGGTGGTGAAGGAGATACAAATGACATCCTAAATTTTAAGCCGACGCTTAAAGGAGAATCATGATGAATTTAAAAAAAGTAAAAATAACGGTGCTGGATCTGGATTTAAAAGGTTGCGTATATTTAAATCATTTTTCACACTCACAAACGGTCGCTTATTTTTTTAAAATCATTAGCCGTTTGGGTGATGGTTTGTTTTGGTTGACGATGTTGGCTGGTCTTTGGATGTTGGAAGGGCTATTTTATCTGGTGCAGCTGCTTTATCTCATCATTGGTGGATCCGTTGGAACGGCTATTTATAAAATTTTAAAACAAAAAACCACCCGCCCTCGACCTTATCAAGTGCATCAAGTGATTCGGTTACAAGAACAACCACTAGATCACTTTAGTTTTCCATCGGGTCATACTTTACATGCCGTCATGGTAAGTACAGTGTTGGGGTATATTCAGCCCGTGCTGCTGATTCTGATGTTACCTTTTACCATTTTGGTTGCGATATCACGGATGGTATTGGGTTTACATTATCCAAGTGATGTCTTGGTGGGTGCATTGATTGGTGTGGTCATTGCCAGTGGAATTATTTGCGCTGCACCCTTTTTAAATATCATCTTATAAAAATGTGCTTTTAAAAACCGAAAAACTATTTTTCAATTTTAGGAATTTGTTAAAGTAGCACGATTCATTTAGCGCTAAGGAATACCCATGGGTTTACGTTGGACTGACACCATTGATCTTGCCATTGAACTTTCAGAAGCACATCCAGATGTAGATCCACAATGGATTCGCTTTACTGACTTACATGCGTGGGTCTGTGCCTTGCCAGATTTTAGTGATGATCCGACCAAATCGACAGAAGGTCTGTTGGAAGGGATTCAAATGGCATGGATTGATGAAGCAAACTAATCCTCAGCTTTCTGCATGTCGAAAAAAGCATTTTTTTTACATATCAAAAGCAGAAAATTGCCCATTATTCGGTATAATGCGCAAAATTTTAACGTCAAATTGACCTAAGGAGCCAATCATGGCTATTGAACGCGCTTTATCTATCGTAAAACCTGATGCTGTTGCTAAAAACAATGTTGGCGAAATTTTTGCTCGTTTTGAAAAAGCGGGTCTTAAAATTGTTGCAACTAAAATGAAACATTTGACTCAAGCTGAAGCTGAAGGCTTCTATGCTGAGCATAAAGAACGTGGTTTCTTTGCTGACCTTGTTGCATTCATGACTTCTGGTCCTGTTGTAGTATCTGTTCTTGAAGGCGAAAACGCTATTCTTGCACACCGTGAAATCCTTGGCGCAACTAATCCTAAAGAAGCTGCTCCAGGTACAATCCGTGCAGACTTCGCAGTAAGCATCGACGAAAATGCTGCGCATGGTTCTGACTCAGTTGCATCTGCTGATCGTGAAGTTAACTACTTCTTCGCTCAAACTGAGATCTGCCCACGTACTCGTTAATTCGAAGTATTCAAACCAGATAAGTGTTATTATACTTATCTGGTTTTTTTATTCTCTGAATAAAGCTTTGCTCACATATTGAGCTTCTCCTTTCATCTTTAGACATGGTTTAGGTAATACACATGAGTACTGAAGTAGTCGCTACAGCAGCAATTTCTGCTGAACAGCCACAATCTCCATCCGCTCCGACGCAGCAAAATACTGTTACGAAAGTGAACTTACTTGGCATGTCACGTCCGCAATTGGAACAATTCTTCGAAGATATCGGGGAAAAGAAATTCCGTGCGGGTCAGGTGATGAAATGGATTCACCAATTTTTTGTCACTGATTTTGCCGAGATGACCAATATCTCAGGCAAGTTACGTGAAAAACTCGAAAAACTTTGTGAAATTAAAGCACCAGAAGTCGTGCATAAAAATTATTCTAAAGATGGTACGCGTAAGTGGGTGTTTCGTGTTGGAGAAGGTGATGGCTCATTGGTTGAAACGGTTCTGATTCCTGCCGAACATCGTAGTGGTTTACGTCGGACGTTATGTATTTCTTCACAAGTTGGTTGTGCGCTCGATTGTTCATTTTGTTCAACGGGTAAACAAGGTTTTCAGCGTGATTTAACTCCTGATGAAATTATTGGCCAATTATGGGTGGCAAACTATTCCTATATGGAAGATGTACCCGTTGCTGACCGTGAGCGTTCGGTGACCAATGTGGTGATGATGGGTATGGGTGAGCCTCTACTCAATTATGATGCAGTCCTCAGCTCAATGCGCATTATGCTCGACGACTTTGCTTATGGCATGTCTAAACGCCGTGTGACTTTGTCAACTTCAGGTGTGGTGCCGAAAATTGATCAGTTGGTCAAAGATATTGATGTTGCTTTGGCGATTTCATTGCATGCGCCAAATGATGAATTGCGTAACGAATTGGTGCCTATTAATAAAAAATATCCGTTAGAGCAATTGATTGCTGCGTGTCAGCGTTATATTGCAAAAGACGGTAATGAAAGTTCACGTAAACACGTGACCATTGAATATGTCATGTTGGATGGGGTGAATGATCATCCTGAGCATGCACAGCAAATGATTAAGTTGTTAAAGAACTTACCGAGTAAAATTAATTTAATTCCATTTAATCCATTCCCGCATGCCCCATATGGTCGCTCAAGTCGTAACCGTATTCTTTCTTTCCAAAAAACTTTGTCTGATGCTGGTTTTGTGTGTACGATTCGTCAGACACGCGGTGATGATATTGATGCTGCATGTGGACAGTTGGTGGGTCAAGTGGCTGATCGTACACGTCGTGCGGAACAGTGGAAAAAGAAAGTAGCGCAGCAGAATGAGATTATGCGCTCGCAAGGATAATAAAGGGGGATGCCAATTGAGAAAGCCCACATATAAATTAGCGTTTATGACAGCAATAGGTTTGTCTGCTATTTTTATGACTGCTTGTCAAACACCGACAACAACAATGGGTAAGAAAGACCCTGAAAAGGCTGTTAAAGTTCGGACTCAATTGGCAGCCGAATATATTAAATCTGGAGAGCTAGATTCGGCAAAACGTGCTTTAGATCAGGCACTGGATATCGACTCTCGTGATTCAGCAGCCAATATGATGATGGGAATTTTACTGCAACAAGAGGGCAGTAAAACCAGTATGGATAAAGCAGAAGCCTATTTTAAGCGTGCAATTTCTGCTGATCCTCAAAATGCACAAGCCCGTAACAACTATGGTACTTATTTGTATCAAGTTGAGCGTTATAATGATGCCATTGAACAGCTTAATGTGGCAGGAACGACACTGGGCTATGATCAACGTTATAAAGCTTTGGAAAATGCAGGACGAATTTATTTAAAACTAGGCGATGTTGCGAATGCTGAAAAATCATTCAAACAAGCCCTGCAAGTGAATCGTGATTCCTCTATTTCAATGTTAGAGTTGTCAGAAATTTTTTATTTGAAACAACAGACCGCTGCTGCGACACAATTGTATGAACAATTTGTGCGTGGGGTTGGTCAGAAAAATCAAGGTGCACGTGCGCTTTGGATTGGTATCCGGATTGCACGAGCAAATAGTGACACGATGGGAATGCAGGAGCTTGTGAATCAATTACGAGCTCTGTTCCCAGAAAGTCCAGAATACCAACGTTATCTGCAATTAAAGTACAGTACTGAGGCCGTATGGAAGTAAATCCTAATTCACAGCAATCGAATGGTTCAAGCGTAGTACCCAATGCATTAGGAAATATTCAGCGTCCAGGTGAGTACTTACGTCAAATTCGAATTGCACAAAAGCGTGAATTAAATGACGCTGCCAAAGATTTGAATATCCCGTTGAAAACTTTGACAGCTTTAGAGCAAGATGACTATAAGGCTTTACCTGAAGCAACCTTTATTAAAGGTTACTATCGCACCTATGCAAAATATTTAAAGGCAGATGCAAGCAGTATTATTCAGCGTTTTGATGAGATTTATCAAAATGATACAGGCTTGTTGCCCAACCATGCTTTAAACAATTCACCGATTAAAATTATGGGTAAACTCTCAGGTTCTAATAGTGATCGTAATAAAAAGTGGTTAAAGCGCATGGTTATTGCTGGCGTGATCCTAGTGATTTTGGCTATTGCAGCTATGGCGATACAAAATTGGTCAGCAAGCAAAAGTGATAGTCGTGATGTTGCTCCAGCGGAATCAGATGTAGAAGTATTGAATTTAGATAATTCAACAGCTGTATCTGGTGATCAATTGGAGCTAGAGTTTAGTCAACCGACTTCTGTTCATATTGTTGATTCGACTGGGAAGGTGCTCGCAACAGGTCGTCAAGCCGCGACAGTGAAATTGAATGGTGAAACCCCGTTCCAAATTCGCCTTGATGATGCATCGGTTGTAACCTTAACCTTGAATAATGAAAAAATTGCTTTGTCACCTTATACAGTGAATGGCAAAGCAGACTTCCGTTTGTCACGTTAATGGGTCAAGAGAAGAGCGATATTCATGATTGTAAATCCAATTAAGCGTCGTCCCACTCGTAAAATTCGTGTTGGTTCAGTCTACGTGGGTGGCGATGCACCAATTAGCATCCAGAGTATGACCAATACTGAAACCTGTGATGTCGCTGCAACGGTTGCGCAAATTCAACGTTGTGCCGAAGCGGGTGCGGACATCATGCGTGTTTCTGTGCCTTCAATGGAAGCCGCCGCCGCTTTTGGTGAAATTCGTAAGCAAGTTACGGTGCCTTTGGTTGCTGATATTCATTTTGACTATAAAATTGCTTTAGCCGTAGCGGATGCAGGTGCGGATTGTTTACGTATTAATCCGGGTAATATTGGTTCTGAAGCAAAAATTCGTGAAGTGGTTGCTGCCGCAAAATATCATGATATTTCGATGCGTATCGGGGTGAATGCTGGTTCGTTAGAAAAAGATATTCAGAAAAAATATGGTGAGCCAACGGGTCAGGCATTGCTTGAGTCAGCCATGCGCCACATTGATATTTTAGACCGTTTAAATTACCAAGAATTTAAAATTTCAGTGAAAGCATCCAATGTGTTTTTAACCATGGATGCCTACCGTCTGTTGTCTCAACAGATTGATAATCCGTTGCATTTGGGTGTGACCGAAGCAGGGATTTATCGTACTGGTTCAGTGAAATCTGCAATTGCATTAGGTGGTCTATTGATGGAAGGCATCGGTGATACGATGCGTATTTCATTGGCGGCTGAACCTGAAGAAGAAGTGAAAATTGGTTTTGATATTTTAAAATCACTGAGCTTACGTTCCAATGGCATTAACTTTATTGCTTGTCCAAGTTGTTCACGTCAAGAATTTAACGTGATTGCGGTGATGCAAGCTTTAGAAGAACGTCTAGAAGATATTCGTACCCCAATGGACGTATCTGTGATTGGGTGTAAAGTGAATGGCCCAGGCGAAGCCAAAGAAGCCGATATTGGCGTTGTGGGTGCTGCACCGCGTTCACTGGTCTATCGTAATGGTGAAAAAAGCCATTTAATTGATACCAATCAGTTGGTTGATGAAATCGAAACGATGGTTCGTCAACGTGTAATAGAGCTTGAAGAAGCTAAATCTAAAGAAATTATTCGCACAAGTTTTTGAGTAGTTCATGAGTTCAATTGTCGCAATCAAAGGTTTTAATGACGTTCTGCCAACGCAAACTGCTGCGTGGAGACGTCTTGAGCAACATTTAGCATCACTTATGGATGCGTATGGTTATCAGCAGATTCGTTTGCCTATCGTTGAACAAACCAATTTGTTCAAACGCTCAATTGGTGACGCGACGGATATTGTCGAAAAAGAAATGTATACGTTTCTGGACAAAGGTAATCCACCTGAGTCTTTGACTTTACGTCCAGAAGGAACGGCGGGCTGTGTTCGTGCCATGCTTGAGCATAATTTGCTTCGTGGTGCGACCCCTCGTGTGTGGTATATCGGTCCAATGTTCCGTTATGAAAAACCACAAAAAGGTCGCTACCGTCAGTTTCATCAATTTGGTGTGGAAACATTTGGTGTTGCTACACCTGACCAAGATGCTGAATTGATTCTAATGACCGCACGTTTGTGGAAACGCATGGGTGTTGCCGATAAAGTTCAGCTTGAACTGAATACTTTGGGTGAGTCGGACGAACGTGCAGAATACCGTGCGGCATTGGTTGAATTTTTGAACCAGCATAAAGCTGAATTAGATGAAGATTCACAGCGCCGTTTAACCACCAATCCATTGCGTATTTTGGATTCTAAAGATGCGCGTACACAACAAATCCTTGAAAATGCACCAAAATTGCATGATTTCATGGGTGAAGACAGCATGAATCACTTTGCGACCTTGCAACAGTATTTAACTGATGCAGGCGTAGAATTTGTGATTAACCAAAAATTGGTACGTGGTCTCGACTACTACAACAAAACTGTCTTTGAATGGACAACGACACATTTAGGTTCACAAGGCACCATTTGTGCAGGTGGTCGTTACGACGGTCTGGTGGGTCAATTGAAAGGCAAGGCCGATCAATCTGTACCTGCTGTTGGTTTTGCTATGGGAATGGAGCGTTTACTGCTTCTACTTGAGCAAGTTGAAGACCAGACACCAGTACGTGATTGCGAAGTGTTCTTATTGTCAGATGCTGCATTGCAAGGTAAAGCATTGGTTCTTGCAGAACAAATTCGTAACCAACTTGAAGCAGAAAATAGTAATATTCGTCTGAAAGTCGGTTCACAAGGTTCGATGAAGAGCCAAATGAAAAAAGCAGATCAATCCGGCGCTATTTTTGCTGTGATTGTCGGTGAGCGTGAGTGGGAAGCGCAGCAATTAACCGTGAAAGAATTGGCGACTGCCGAGCAAACTGAAGTTGCTGTGGCAAATGTTGTACCATTCTTCATTCAAAAATTTTCTTCAAAATAAGCTTAAAAAACATAAGGAAAAGGTAATCACATGAACGCATTGAGTGATGATGAACAACTTGATAGCTTAAAATCTTTCACTAAAAAATATGGTTCTGCCATGATTAGTGGGATTCTAATTGCGTTGATTGCCTTTTTCGGTTGGGAATATTGGCAGAAGAAAAATTTGGCTGAATCACAAATGGAAACAGCCAAAGTTCAACAGTTGATGGATGATGCGAAGAATGCACAAGGCAATCCCAATGCATTTAATGCTTTATCTGCAATTGCGGACAAAATTGTCAAAGACGCACCCGATTCTGCACAAGCCATTCAAACGCAATTGCTCATGGCAAAATTGGCTTATGACAAAGCGGATTATGCACATGCAGAACGCGCATTGAAAAAAGTTGAAAATTCTAAGCTAGATGATACTGGCTTGGTTCAAGTGGTTAAACTGCGTTTGGCTTATGCTCAGCTTGCTCAAAATAAATATGATGAAGCAATTAAAACCTTATCTTTGGTGACGGATCCTGCTTTTAAAGCGACAGCTGATGAAGCACGCGGTGATGTGTATGTTGCTAAAAATGATATCGAAAATGCGAAAAAATCCTATCAAAGTGCATGGGATGCACTGGTTGAACGCCAACAAGAACGTCAAATTTTACAAATTAAACTCGAAAGTGTCGGCGTTTTAGTTGATGATCCTGAAGTTGAACGCCCAATTTTAGAAATACACGTGGATGAGTCATGATGGATAGAAAATACAAAATACCTTTTGCGCTAACAATTTTAACCTTTGCACTTGTTGGCTGTTCAACAAATAAAATTAAAGTGGAGAAGGTTAAACCCAATCCATTGCCGAAACTCGTCCAAGCAAAAAGTCTTGTTCCTGTATTTTCTCATAGCGTTTCTTCAACCAGTGAAGAAGATCCATTACGTCTGCGTTTAGATGTGGACAATGGGGTGGTTTTCGCCCTTGATCCTAAAGGTGAAGTAAGTGCTTACCAAGGAAAGCAACGTCTATGGGAAAAACAAGTTTCTAAACAGGGCTTAAGCTCTGGTGTAGAAGCCAGTGAAGGGACTGTTGTTGTTGGGAATAAAAAGGGTCAACTGTTTGCCCTTGATCAAGCCACAGGTGAACAAAAGTGGACAGCACAGTTATCAGGTGCTTTATTGTCGGCTTCATTGATTCAATCTGGTCGCGTGATTAGCGTCAGCAACGACGGTACTGTTTATGCCCATGATCTGGCGACAGGTCAGCAAGTTTGGACATACAACTTGCCGAATGTACAATTTAGCTTACGTGGCATGGCATCCCCTGTTGCACTTGATTCGCGTACAGTTTTAATTGCTTCATCCAATGCTTATGTCTATGCGCTTGATGTGTTAAGTGGTATACCGCGTATGCAGCGCCGTGTTGCAGTCAGTGAAGGTCGTTCAGATATTCAACGTCTAAATGATATTGATGGTGATCCTGTCGTTGCAGGACAATTTTTGGTGACGACCAGTTTTCAAGGACAGGTCACTGTGACTGATTTAGCTTCACAACAAGTAGTGTGGAGTGAAGATGCAAGCAGTATTTTACGTCCAGAAGTGTTTAATAACACCGTTTATGTTGCTCAAGCCGATGGCAAAATCACGGCTTATGCACTGACAACAGGTGAACAACTGTGGCAAAACGACAGTTTGCTGAATCGTCAATTAAGTAATCCTGTTGTTCTTGGACAAGACCTTGTAGTGGGTGATCTAGATGGTGTATTACACTTAATTGATCCAACTTCTGGGCAACTGATTGGTCGTTCAAAAACCAGTGGTGAAGTACGTTCATTACGTGTAATTGATAATCAGCTGTATGTTTCCACTCGAAAGGGTGCGTTAAGCGTTTGGCAGAATCGTTAATTTTGTTCTAGCTTATGTTAAACTAGGCGAAATCCGTATTTTTTGAACACGGGGTATTTGAAAATTTTCAATGCCCCGTGTTTTATTTAGTTATTTATATTTTATTTTCTTCCATTGTTTCTGATGTTCAGACCAGTCTCACTGGCTGATTTTGAATAAAGGTTAATCTATGAAACCCGTAATTGCGCTCATTGGTCGTCCGAACGTCGGAAAATCAACATTATTTAATCAGATTACCAAGAGCCGTGATGCACTCGTTGCTGACTTTGCTGGTCTTACGCGTGACCGTAAATATGGCGATGCTGTTTTCCAAAATAAATCATTTATTGTGGTCGATACTGGCGGTATTGGCGAAAGTGAAGGTGGTATTGATGCCTATATGGCAGAACAGTCTAAAACCGCCATCAATGAAGCAGATATTATTGTTTTTGTAGTCGATGCACGCGCAGGACTACTTGCATCTGATGAACAGATTGCCCGTGAAATTCGTACTTTGGGTAAAAAAGTTTACCTCGTGGCGAATAAAGTCGATGGCGTTCATGCTGAAGCTGCTGTGGTTGAGTTTTATCAACTGGGCTTTGGTGAGCCATTACACGTTGCGGCCAGTCATGGTCGTGGTGTGGCACAAATGCTTGAGGAAGTGCTTGAAGACGTTCCTGAAGATGAAGATGGTGCTGCACACGATAAAGCAACAGGTCTGCGTTTAGCGATTATTGGTCGTCCAAACGTCGGTAAGTCGACCTTGGTTAACCGTTTGTTGGGTGAAGAGCGTGTAGTCGCATTTGACGAACCGGGTACAACACGTGATTCGATTTATATTCCTTTTGAGCGTGATGGTCGTCAATACACCTTAATTGATACCGCAGGTGTGCGCCGTAAAGGTAAAGTAGATGAAATGATTGAGAAATTCTCAATTGTTAAAACTTTACAAGCGATCAAAGATGCCCATGTCATTGTGGTTGTTCTAGATGCCCGTGAGGGTGTAGTAGAGCAAGACCTCCATTTAATTGGCTATGCTTTAGAAGCAGGTCGTGCCATGGTGATTGCCATCAATAAATGGGACAACATGACGGACTACGACCGCAAGCAATGTAAGCTTGATGTTGACCGTCGTTTTGACTTTATTCCATGGGCAAAAGTGCATCTCATTTCTGCATTACATGGTACAGGGGTAGGTGAGTTATATCCTTCAATCCATCGTGCTTATGATTCTTCGCATTTAAAAGTTTCACCTGCGAAAATTACGCAAATTTTGAATGATGCGACTGAAGCACATCAACCACCGATGATTAGCGGTCGTCGTATTAAAATGCGTTATGCGCATATGGGTGGACAAAATCCACCAACGATTGTGGTTCATGGTAATAAGGTGGATAAAACCCCAGCAGATTATCGCCGTTATCTTGAGAATGTATTTCGTAAAGTTTATAAGCTTGAAGGTACACCGGTTCGAATTGAGTTTAAAACGTCTGAAAATCCATTTGAAGGTCGTAAGTCTCAAGTGAATGAGCGTGTGTTAGCACGTAAACGTCGTTATGTGCAGAAATTTAAAAAGGCTGCTAAGAAATATAAAAGCTAATTGATTTGGTTTAGATAGCAGAAAGCCCGAAGTTTACTTTGGGCTTTTTTCTTTTAAGATGTGATGATATTTTTTGATCAGGTGATTGATGTGACCAGACTGATACGTGTAGATGTGGATACACTGGAGCATATTGTACCATTATCTCCAACATTGGATCGTAAGGCTAAAATTCAGCTGCAAAAGCAGGCGGTCTATGGTTATCGCAATCAATTGTTGTCCGAGCAATTACAGATTGAGTTACAACAACAGGATTTTGCTCAGACCGAGTACGGCAAACCCTATTTAATCAATTTTCCTAAATTCTATTTCAATCATAGCCATAGCCACAAACATTATGCCTTAGCAAGTAGTCGGCAGATGCACGATTTGGGTGTGGATGTTGAAGACTTAGACCGCAAGGTACGCTTTGATGCATTAGCAGCACATGCATTTCATCCCAATGAATTACAGCATTGGCATGCCTTAGCACAAGATCGGCATTATTGGTTTAAGGTTTGGACCACCAAAGAAGCAGTTTTAAAAGCCGCAGGGTTGGGGGTGCGTTTGAACTTAAATGAATTAGAAACGCGGGTGCATCCAATTCATGATGGTGGATTATGTTATCACCCCTTAATTGGGACATTTGCCTATCAAAATTTTCATTTGGCGCAGGTGATGCTTACGGTTGCATGGCGTTCCGAAGCTTCTTGTAATGGTTTTGCTTTTCCCAAAATTCAAATTATTTCTGCGTTATAGTTTGTTAAGAAATTTTTAAATGGGATGGTTGCTAAAAATGTCTGATCGAAAAGAGATAGAAACGGTGCAGAAGGAAATGATCGCAATATTAAATGTGATGTTGGTTGTGTGTGGCTAAATATGAAGTTTATTGCATAGGGTATTTGGTTGAGTAAAGCTTTATGGAATATAAAAGCCTATCGAAAGACAGGCTTTTTTTGATGGAACTTATTTTCTTTTGGCCAGTATGCGATTGCCGATTCGATTGACAAACTGTGGACTCATGCCCGACAGGGTAAAGAGCAGTTTGCTTTTCAAGCCCACAGGCTGGTGTGTTGGTGTAAAGATCGTATCTTGGCGTTGCACCAATTGATAAATCTGTTCTGCGACATCATGGGCGCTTAAATGTACCCCCATATTTTGAATGCTGCCAGCATCCATATCTTTAACCATAGTGGTTTGTACAAACAGTGGCATCACATCTAAAACCCGTATGCCATATTTTTGCCATTCAATGTCTAATCCTTCGGTAATGCCGCGCACGGCAAACTTACTGGCAGAATAAGACACCAAATCAGCCTGTCCATAAATAGCTGAAGCCGAAGATAAGTTAATGATTCGAGCAAACGAGGCTTGTTTTAAAAAGGGCAAAGCTGCATGGCAACCATTTAAAACCCCTTTGACATTAATGTCGATGGTACGATGATGTGCGGCAATATCGGTCTGTTCAAAAGCACCTGAATATAAAATTCCTGCATTATTGACCAATACATTAATTTCACCAGCCCAAGCCTGAAATTCGCTTAGCGCCTGTTGCCATTGGCTATAGTTGGACACATCCAGTAACCCTGCTTTGGCTTGTGGTCCCAATTGTTGGGCCAGTTTTTGCGCTTGAACAGCGTTAATATCATAAATGCCCACTTTGTAGCCATGTTGATAAAACAGCGTTGCAATTGCAGCGCCAATGCCTTGTGCTGCCCCACTAATAAATATACTGTGCATGTCATTTTCCCTGTTTATTTTGTTTTTGTCGCGCGTCGGTTTTTCATTTATTTGGCTTGAGCATAACAAATATTAACAGTGAAAATCTAAGTTTATATAACGTGATTGGAGTGATAAAAACGTGGATGAGTTATTGGCAGTGATGCGTGAGTTACGTGAAAAATGTCCATGGGATCAACAACAAACACCACAAAGTTTAACCAAATATGCCATAGAAGAGGCTTATGAAGTGGAAGCCGCGATTCGAGACGGTAACACCGATGAAATTCGAGATGAACTGGGTGATCTGCTGCTGCAAGTGGTTTTTCAAGCGCAAATGTTTAGCGAGCAGGGAGCTTTTAATTTTGACGATGTCGTGCAGGCGATCACTGAAAAATTAATTCGTCGTCATCCACATGTATTTCAGGCAGAACAATTTTCACCATTAAGTTCTGCGGATGTTGCGGTGCTGTGGAAGCAAATTAAGCAGCAAGAAAAACAGGGCAAAGCTCAATCTCGTTTAGATGAGATTAAACATGGACCTGCCCTTCAACAGGCAGATGCAATCCAAAAAAATGCAGCACATATCGGTTTTGATTTTGCTGATATTGCAGGTGCTTATGGAAAATTAAATGAAGAATTAGCTGAATTGCAGCAAGCGATAGACAATCAAAATTCCGACGAAATATTCGACGAATTTGGGGATTGCTTATTTTCACTGATCAATGTTGGACGTAAACTTGGCGTGTCGAGTGAAATGGCACTTTTAAGCACCATTCATAAATTTAGAACACGCTTTGCTTTCATTGAAGATCAGGCTGGACAAAAACAGCAAAAAATTGAAGCGCTTTCTTTAGCAGAAATGGATCAATTGTGGGAGCAAGCGAAACAACAATTAAAATAATAGGTGTCCAATGAAAAAAATAAAACAGCTGCTTCAGCGCATTTTTCATTTGTGTATATTCATGTCATTGTTGGGTGGATCGACTCTGTATGCACAACAATTTGACCAACAATATTTAAAATGGAAGGCTGAACAAGACGCCCAAGATGCACGTTTAAAAATTCCACGCGTCTCCACAACTCAAAATTATTATTTGGCAAAGCCGGCTTTACAAGTATCCAGTGCTGCTAAAATAAGTTTAAATCAAGCCAATTTAGCGCAATTACAAGAATTATCTGGTATTGGATTAAAAAAAGCAGAAGCGATTATTGCTTATCGTCAAAAAAATGGGAAATTTAAAAACATTGAGGAGTTGCAGCAGGTGAAGGGCATTGGGCCTGCTTTATTTGCCAAGAATAAAGACCGATTAGGTCTGTAATTTATACTTTAAGTGAGTACAAAGGGGCGAACAATATATCTAGCATTGAGATAATCAAATTGCCCTTTGATTGTGTTAGATATATGATTAGCGTCATCTTAGATATTTTACGTTCAGACGTAGGAGACAGCGTCTTTTGCAAACTTTGCACGCGTCAAAATGTGGTTTATCAACCGCTCAATTACCTTCTTACATCTTAGATGTTATCGATGCCTTAACCAAGGCAGGCTTTGAAGCGTATATCGTTGGTGGTGGTGTTCGTGACTTAATGTTGGGTCTAAATCCTAAAGATTTTGATGCCGTCACCAATGCTACACCTGCTCAAGTGAAAGAAGTTTTCGGACGACGTTGTCGTATTATTGGACGACGTTTTGAGCTTGCTCATGTTTATTCCGGTCGAGAACTGGTCGAAGTTGCGACTTTCCGTGCGCCACCGAAAAAAGCGGTCACTTCTGCTTCGGGCATGATTTTACGAGATAATAATTGGGGCACGATTGAGCAAGATTTTGCTCGCCGTGATTTTTCAATTAATGCGATGTATTATCAACCACGTAAAGGTATCGTACTCGATTTTTGTCATGCCATTGATGACATAAAAAATAAAACTTTACGCTTACTGGGCGATCCAACTTTACGTTTTGAGGAAGATCCCGTCCGTATGCTGCGTACTTTACGCTTTGCAGCAAAATTGAATTTTAGTATTGCACCTGACATTTTAGAGGTTTTTACCCCTGAAATGACCCAGTTGTTGCGTGATATTTCTCCGCATCGTTTATATGATGAATCGCAGAAATTATTCACTATGGGGCATTTGAATCGTGTGCTGCCGATGCTGATCGATTTTGATATTTGGCGTCAGCTCTTTGCGGACATCGATCCAGAGATCTCAACCTTTATTGAACGTGCTGCCATCAATACTGATCAACGTATTCAAATCGGTAAAACCATCAATCCTGCATTTTTCTATGCGGTTTTGTTATGGAAACCTTTTTTAGAGCGTTGTGAGTTTTATGCAAATAAAGGCATGGTTGCTGCTGAAGCGCGAGCACAAGCGGGTTTAGATGTTTTAAAACGTCAAGCAACGCGAACCATTATTCCACGTTTTGCAGAAACCTTTATTCGTGAAGTTTGGGAAATGCAAACCCGTTTGCTTAGCCCTAAACCCCAGCAAATTCAAGCTTTATCTACTCATGCACGCTTCCGTGCAGGATTTGACTTCCTGTTACTTCGAGAGAAGTCAGGTGATCAAAGCACACAAGGCATGGGAACGTGGTGGGATTCGTATCAGTTGATGAGCACCGATGAAAAAGAACGTGCCATTAGTCAATACAACCGCCAACGTGCAAAAAGCCGTCGTAAAGCTCAAACTGGGGATGTGGTTGAGCCTAAATCGGTGTCTGTTGAGATTGAGCCTTTGGTTCAAGAGACTGCACCACGCAGTCGTCGTGAGCGCAGCAGGGACAGAAGCAAACCTGAAAGACCTGTTCAAATGGTGACTTCAGGGGGTTCGGAAATTCGAGCAGATCACCCAATTTTAAAACGTAAACGGGTCAAACGCGATTTAAACCAAGTGGTCTTTGGGCCGACACAATGACCACTGTAACTTATATTGGTTTAGGCAGTAACTTGGGTGACTCACGGCAAATTCTGATCGAAGCTGTGCAAAAGCTGGCAACGCTTGGAACAGTGAAAACATCGAAGTTATATCAAAGTCCGCCCATGGGACCACAAGACCAACCGAATTATTTAAATGCGGTGGTACAGTTGCAAACCGATTTAGCCCCTTTGGCTTTATTAGACCAATTGCAATGTTTTGAGCAAGAGTCTGGTCGAGTACGTTTGCGCCATTGGGGTGAACGGACTTTAGATTTAGACTTATTGGTCTATGGTCAGCAACACATACACAATGCGCGTTTAACGGTGCCACATGTTGGACTGTTTGAGCGTGATTTTGTGGTGATACCTTTGCTAGACTTAGATGCAAATATAGAAATTAAAGCACAACGATTAAAAGATTTACCCGTGGTACAACATCCGACAGTTGCTGTTTTGGATGATGACTCTTGGTCAAATATTTAATTTAGACATGTTCTTGGAACGTGTTAGAGGAACATCTTGATGATTAGTCTCAGTGACTTAAGACAATTTAAAACCAATGGCCGCAAATTTTCTTGTTTGACTTGTTACGACGCCAGTATGGCGAAAGCAATGGAACTTGCACAAGTCGACAGTATTTTAATTGGCGATTCTTTGGGGATGGCGATTCAGGGGCGTGATTCAACGTTGCCCGTTACTGTAGAAGATATGGCTTACCATACAGCAGCAGTACGCCGTGGTAATCAGCATGCCTTTATTATGACCGATTTGCCGTTTATGAGTTACGCCACTTTAAATGATGCTTTAAGCAGTTCAAAAACTGTGATGCAAGCGGGTGCGCAAATGGTCAAAATGGAAGGCGGTGCATGGTTAAATGAAACGGTCACTGTTTTGACCCGAAATGGTATTCCTGTCTGTGTACACTTAGGTTTAACCCCACAATCGGTGCATGTCTTTGGTGGTTATAAACTACAAGCACGTACCCGTGAAGCTGCGGATCGCTTAATTGCTGATTGTAAAGCAGTGGTTGAAGCAGGTGCATCTTTATTATTATTAGAATGTGTGCCTGCACAATTAGGCAAAGAAATTAGTGAATTGTTTCCTGATGTGCCTGTGATTGGTATTGGGGCGGGTGTCGATACTGACGGTCAAGTACTGGTTGTTCAAGATATGCTGGGCTTGACCTTTGGTCGCGTGGCTAAATTTGTGCGTAACTTTATGAAAGAACAAGCGGGAGAAACTGCAATTTTGGATGCTTTTAAAGCCTACCATGCTGCGGTACTAGAGGGCTCTTTCCCTGCTAAAGAACACACTTTTCAAGTCGAGCTGTAAACATGAAAACAGAAACCACGATTCAAGGATTATCAGCGTCACTCAGTCCAGCTCGATCAGCGCGAAAAATTATTGGTTTTGTTCCGACCATGGGGAATTTACACGAAGGTCATTTAAACTTGGTGCGTGAAGCACGTAAATTATGTGATGTCGTGGTGGTCAGTATTTTTGTCAATCCCATTCAATTTGGTCCAAATGAAGATTTTGAAAATTATCCGCGTACTTTGGAGCAGGATAGTCGTTTGTTAGCCGATGTGGGGTGTGACATTGTTTTTGCGCCTACCGTTGAACAAATGTATGGCAACAAACCACGTTTCACCAATATTAGCGTGTCTGATATCACCAATGATTTATGTGGTTTACAGCGTCCAGGTCACTTTGATGGCGTGGCAGTGGTTGTCACAAAATTGTTTAACATTGTACAGCCGAATTTTGCTTTCTTTGGACAAAAAGATTATCAGCAACTGGCGGTGATTCGTCAGTTTGTACGTGATTTGAATATTCCTTTAGAAGTGATCGGTGTACCAATTACGCGTGCAGAAGATGGTTTGGCACTTAGTTCGCGTAATGGCTATTTAACTGAAGAACAGCGTAAAATAGCACCGACCATTTTCCAAAGTTTAAAAGCGGCTGAACAAGAGCTACACAATGGTGTTAGTCTTGTAGAAGTGTTAGAAAATATTAAGCATACGTTGACACAAGTTGGTTTTATTGTGGATTATGTGGAAGCACGTACACCTGAATTGCAAAAAATTGAAGAATTTAATCAGAATGTTATTCTATTTATTGCGGCTAAATTAGGAACTACTCGACTGATTGATAACTTACAAGTTAAACAAACGGTATAGTTTTAAGCAAACAGCATAAGCTAAAGGATAGCCTTGCCATGAAGCGTATTTTAATCGTTACAGGACAATCTGGATCAGGAAAATCATCTGCCTTACAGGTGCTTGAGGATCTAGGTTACTACTGTATTGATAATTTACCTTTGGCCTTGCTGCCTGAAATTGTGGCGAAGCTGGATCGTGAAAATAATCTAGAGCAATTGGCTTTAGGGGTGGATGTCCGTAGTACTCGCGCAGATTTGCAAGAATTTGACCATGTTTTTGAACAATTACAGAAACATGGTTCGGTTGATATTATTTATTTGACCACGCAAGACCAAGAATTGATTTCTCGTTTTAGTGCATCACGTCGTCCACATCCTTTAGCCAGTCGTTTTAAAAGTTTGACTGAATGTATTCAGGAAGAAAAAACATTATTACTTCCGATACAATTACGCTCAACAGTACATATTGATACCACCGATAAAAGTGTGCATGATTTAAAGCACACTTTATTGTCCAAACTTGGGCAATCGGATAACTTAATTTTAATTTTACAATCTTTTGGTTATAAACACGGTATTCCACTTGATGCCGATTATGTGTTTGACGTACGTCATTTGCCTAATCCACATTGGGATTTGGAGTTGCGAAAATATTCAGGGTTAGATTTACCTGTGCAACAGTTTTTGCTACAAAGTGAACAAACCAATGAGATGTTCCAAGATATTTACCATTTTTTAGATAAGTGGTTGCCTGCCTTTGCCGAAGGTCACCGTCACTATATGACAGTGTCCATTGGGTGTACGGGAGGGCAGCACCGTTCAGTATATATCGTGGATAGACTTAAAAAAGCCCTTGAGGAAAAATGGTCTATTCAGGTCTTACACAGGGAAATGAAGCACTGGTCATGATTGACACAACTGTTGACGTAATTAATAAACTAGGTTTACATGCGCGTGCGTCTGGAAAGCTAATCGAAGTCACCACCAAATTTCGTTCATCGATTCAAATTGGTAAAGGTGATAAATTGGTTGATGCAAAAAATATTATGTCCTTGCTCATGCTTGGTGCAGGCAAGGGCACAACTTTACGTTTAGTGCTTGATGGTGCAGATGAAGAACAAGCTTTATCTGAAATTCAGGCACTATTTGCAGCAAAATTTTACGAGGCAGATTAATCGTGGCACGTCGACCGCAACAGCGTTTTACTGAAGATGACTTTGACACTTTAGAAGGGCGTGCAAGCAAAACCGAACAAAAAAAAGCAGTGCAACGTATGGCTGCTTTAGGTGAACAATTGGCTGAATTGAGCCTGAAACAAATTCAGAAACTTCCAGTGGAAGAGCGTTTAATTGATGCTTTGTTGGATGTACGTAGTATTACTTCACATGAAGCACGTCGTCGCCAATTTTTACGTATTGGTAAATTGTTGCGTAATGAAGATGAAACCGTAATTTTATCTTATTTAACGCCACAGCAAGGTGCGAAAAAAACAGCACAATTGAACCGTTGGGTAGATCGCATGATTGCTCAGGGTGATCCTGTGATTAAGGAATTTATGAAAGCGCATAATGCGGCAGAGCATCATCCAATTCGTCAGCATATTTTGCGTATTCATCGTGATATTGCAAAACAATTGACTGAAGATGAATTGGCCGCTTCAAAGCTCAAATTGTTTAATTACATTCAACAAGTGGCTTTAATTTCAGACAATTAATTTGTTTACCTTTAAAGTAAAAAAAAGCGGCTCTTGTGAGTCGCTTTTTTTATTGCTCAAAACCTTCTTCATGTGCAGAAGGTTAAAGAGAACTAATTAAATTCACTGACAGCACGTTCTTTTGCCCAATCACGTAAGATGAATTTTTGTAGTTTCCCTGTCGATGTCTTGGGAATTTCGGTAATGATAATATCTTTGGGTACTTTAAAACGTGCTAAATGCTGCTTGCAAAACTCAACCAGTTCTTCAGCTGTTGCTGTTTTACCATTTTTAAGCTCCACAAAGGCACATGGAACTTCTTGCCAACGTGGATCAGGTTTGGCAACCACGGCCACAGTGAGTACGGCAGGATGTTTATATAATATTTCTTCGACTTCAAGTGACGAAATATTTTCACCTCCTGAAATAATCACGTCTTTGGAGCGATCGGTAATTTTGGCATAACCATCGGGTTGGCAAACAGCAAGATCACCAGTATGGAACCATCCACCAGCAAAGGCTTCAGCGGTTGCTTCGGGGTTCTTTAAGTAGCCTTTCATGACAATGTTGCCACGGAACATAATCTCGCCCATGCTTTGTCCATCATGAGGCACTTCTTGCATGGTTTCAGGATCAAGTACTTTCATGCTGTCTTGCAGCGGATAAGGTACGCCTTGACGTGAATGGAGTTGTGCTTGTTCTTGAATGGACAAATCACTCCAGCCTGCCTGTGAGGCACAAAGTGCAGAAGGGCCATAGGTTTCCGTTAAGCCATACACGTGAGTCACATTAATCCCAATATTACGCATGCCTTCAATGGTTGTCGCAGGTGGCGCGGCTCCTGCAACCATGACCTCGACACGGTGGTCAAAGGCCGTTTTTTTATCTTCTGGGGTATTAATGAGCATCGATAAAACAATAGGCGCACCGCAGAAATAATCAACTTTATGTTCAGCAATTAATTTGAAAATCAGCTCTGCATCGACTTTACGTAAACAGACGTTAGTGCCACCGTTGGCGGCCATAGTCCATGCAAAGCACCAGCCATTACAGTGGAATAGGGGAAGGGTCCATAAATAGGTTGCACGAGGTGTCATGCCACAAGCAATGATATTACTGGCTGCATTGATATAAGCACCACGGTGATGGTAAACCACGCCTTTAGGATTGCCTGTGGTTCCAGAAGTGTAACTTAAACTGATTGCATCCCATTCATCTTGAGGTAAATGCCATTCAAAATTTTCATCACCGTCAAGCAGCCAGTCTTCATATTCAATTTGACCAATCGGGGTCGAAAATCCATACTCATATTCAGCATCATCGACATCAATCACATAGATGTCTTGCGAAACCAGTGCCAGTGCTTCTGTGGCAACTGCTGCAAATTCAGGATCGACCAATAACACTTTAGTTTCCGCATGTTCCAGCATGAAAGCTAAAGTTTTGGCATCTAGACGGGTATTTAAGGTATTGAGTACAGCACCCGCCATAGGAACAGCAAAGTGCGCTTCAATCATGGCAGGAATGTTGGGAAGCAGTGCAGAAACGGTATCATTTTTACCGATGCCGAGTTTTTGGAGTTGGCTAGCAAACTGGCGGCAACGATTGTATGTTTCACGCCAAGTAATACGACGCTGACCATAAATAATCGCATGTTGATTTGGATAGATATATGCCGCACGATCAAGATAGCGTAGCGGTGACAACGCTACAAAGTTTGCGGGAGTACGCGGTAATTCATCGTATGCGCTAACCATTTTAAAACTCCATTCTATATTTATTTTAAAACCCTGCCGAAAAGATATGCACTTCTAAAGGGTCTTGCATTTAGGCTTTAGTCGAGTGTTTTTTTTAAACTTATAACATGTTGAATATTAATAAAATTATTTTATTGTACTTGGCCTTTTTGAACGCATGGGTTCCCATCTTTGCTTTTTTAGTTATTTTACTCTAATCGGGAAATTAAAAGTAAGATTAGCCGAGGAATAATAATGAAAATACAATGGGTGAATAAAATATGGAGCCATTGATCGAGACCTTAAAAAAATTTCGCCTTAAATTTTCCAATCTAGACATGTATTTGAATGATAAAAAATAGTGTAATCACCTATATAAATTCGTCCCGTGGGGCAGGTCATTTGTTTGGTGCAGTTGTAAGCCCCAAATAAAAATCAGTTTTAAGCGTGATTGTCGTGGTTTTAGGCAGTGGGGACTAGGCAAAAAATGACAAATCTATCGCAGATCGAGTTTTTTCCCGCGAAAAGGTTTAATCGAAGGGTTAAGACGTGTAAAATTCTAATCGATTTTTATTTATCCACCGTTTTTATCTTTTGAGGTTCTCCTCGATCATAATCTCGCGGTGATATGCCCCATGGTACGGGGCATCACTCCTTAAGGATTTTTTATATATGCCAATTATCACTTTGCCAAATGGCGATCAAAAACAATTTGATCAAGCCGTATCTGTGATGGACGTTGCGTTAAGCATTGGTCCTGGTCTTGCGAAAAATACAGTAGCAGGTCGTGTAAACGATCGTCTAGTCGATGCATCAGACTTGATTACTGAAGATGCAACCATACAAATCATTACACCGAAAGACGAAGAAGGTGTAGAGATTATTCGTCACTCTTGCGCGCACTTGGTTGGTCATGCTGTTAAACAATTGTTCCCAGAAGCAAAAATGGTCATTGGTCCAGTCATTGAAGAAGGTTTCTACTATGACATCTGGATGCCACGTCCATTCACTTTAGATGACATGGCCGCGATTGAAGAGCGCATGAAAAAGCTCATCGATCAAGATTATGATGTTGTGAAAAAAATGACACCGCGTGATGAAGTGATTGCAGAATTCACAGCACGTGGCGAAGAATATAAATTACGCTTGATCGCGGACATGCCTGAAGAAACGCAAATGGGCTTGTACTACCATCAAGATTATTTGGATATGTGCCGTGGGCCGCACGTTCCGAACACTAAATTCTTAAAATCATTCAAGTTGACTAAGATCTCTGGTGCTTACTGGCGCGGCGATGCGAAGAATGAACAATTACAGCGTATTTACGGTACAGCTTGGTCAGACAAGAAACAACTTGCAGCGTATATCAAACGTATTGAAGAAGCGGAAAAACGCGATCACCGTAAAATTGGTAAAGCTTTAGACTTATTCCATATGCAAGAAGAAGCACCGGGTATGGTGTTCTGGCATCCGAATGGTTGGACCATTTACCAAGTACTTGAACAATACATGCGTAAAGTTCAACAAGACAATGGTTATCAAGAAATTCGTACACCACAAGTGGTTGATTTCACCCTTTGGGAAAAATCAGGACATGCTGCAAACTATGCAGACAACATGTTTACCACGCATTCGGAAAACCGTAACTATGCGGTAAAACCAATGAACTGCCCATGTCACGTGCAAGTCTTTAACCAAGGTTTAAAATCTTACCGTGATTTGCCTATTCGTTTGGCTGAATTTGGTTCATGTCACCGTAACGAACCATCGGGTTCATTACACGGCATTATGCGTGTGCGTGGCTTTACCCAAGATGATGCGCATATTTTCTGTACCACTGAACAGATTGGTAAAGAAGTTGCTGATTTCATTAAGCTCACTTTAGATGTGTATAAAGATTTTGGCTTTGAAGAAGTGCAAATGAAATTATCAACACGTCCAGAAAAACGTGTTGGCGATGACAAACTTTGGGACATGGCTGAAAAATCTTTGGCAGATGCTTTAGATGCAGCAGGTCTGGCTTGGGATTTACAACCGGGTGAAGGTGCATTCTACGGTCCAAAAATTGAATTCTCATTGAAAGACTGCTTAGGTCGTGTATGGCAATGTGGTACTATTCAGTGTGACTTCAATTTACCAGAGCGTTTAGACGCATCTTATGTGACTGAAGACAATGATCGTGATCAACCTGTTATGTTGCATCGTGCAATTCTTGGCAGTTTCGAACGATTTATTGGTATACTAATTGAACACTACGCTGGCTTCATGCCACCTTGGTTAGCGCCAGTACAAGCGTGTGTAATGAATATTACAGATTCACAAGCTGAGGCATGTGAGTCAGTGGTCGCAAAACTTAAAGAAAGCGGTATCCGCGCGATTTCAGACTTGAGAAATGAAAAAATCGGCTTTAAGATTCGTGAACGCACTTTAGAGCGTATTCCTTATTTATTGGTTCTTGGAGACCGAGAAGTAGAGGAAGGTACAGTCAACGTACGTACCCGCTCAGGAACAAATTTAGGTACTATGTCAATCGATGCCTTCGTTGACTTAGTGAAAGCAGCCGTAGCCGAACGCGGCCGGTACATTGTGGAGTAACAGCGATTAAACAGCCTGACCGTAATCAACAGGGCGGTAATAAATCAAACCGTCCTGCTTTGAATGATGAAATTCGTGCAAAAGAAGTCCGTCTTGTAGACGAAAATGGCGAACAAAAAGGCATCGTAAGCTTGGCTGATGCCTTACGTGCTGCTGAAAGCGTTGATCTTGACTTGGTTGAGATTGTTGCAAATGCAGAGCCACCAGTTTGTAAAATTATGGACTTCAATAAGCATTTGTTTGACCTTAAGCAAAAGCAAAAAGAAGCGAAGAAAAAACAGCATCAAGTCCAGGTGAAAGAAATCAAGCTCCGCCCTGCGACTGATGTTGGTGATTACAACGTAAAATTACGTGCAATTATCAAGTTCCTTGAAGAAGGCAACAAGGTAAAAATCACCTTGCGCTTCCGTGGTCGTGAAATGGCTCACCAACAATTAGGTCTTGCTCAATTACAAAAAGTTGAAGCAGATGTAATTGAATACGGTACAGTCGAACAAGCACCAAAAATGGAAGGTCGTCAAATGGGTATGCTACTTGGACCGAAACGTAAAAAGTAAGCACTCATTGATCAAAAAAGCACTGCATATGCAGTGCTTTTTTACGTTTGTGTTTTGATAGGATTGATCTTACAAGTTAAAAAGACCAGTCATCGACTGGTCTTTTTTGTGCTTTATTCAGTTTTAGGCGAATCTAAAAGTTCATTACCTTTTCGACCAATTGGAATGTGTCGTGGTAATTTTTCTTCAGGAATAATACGCTGCAAGTCTATTTTCAATAAACCATTTTCATAATCAGCGCGTTGTACCTCAATATGTTCATCTAAGCGTAAAGACAGTTTAAATGAACGATCGGCAATGCCTTTATGCAGAAATTCAACGCTTGTATCCGACTTTTCTTCAACCGATTTCCCTGTGATGGTGAGGACTTGGTTTTCCAGCTTAATCTCTAGTTGCTCTGGATTAAATCCAGAGGTTGCAACGACTATGCGGTAGTTATGCTCACCAGTTTTTTCAATATTATAGAGCGGATAATTCGGTGTATCGCTTTGCATTGCATAATCGAATAAGTCATTGAGTCGGTCAAAACCAATGCTACGACGGAATAATGGACTAAGACTGAAGTTGCTCATTGATAGAACCTCCTGAAATTAGCAAAGTTTTATAAACAAGTTTTTGATTGCTGCGTTCGCAATATCTTCAGCAATTTCCTTAAAAGATCATTGCTGTATCTTAAATATAGGATTGCTTTTGTAGATTTCAACAATAAAATTT
>OFRD01000075.1_pt1 | contig 33573 bp, 27 predicted proteins | sample 1543041 | NCBI WGS metagenome assembly OFRD01 (sample SAMN07774234, study PRJEB24372) | wastewater metagenome | isolation source: Exp Tend CN 100WW | collected 2016-02
CCGTAGCGCCAGCTGGCCGGTGCATAAACAAAACTGACCGCGTGCGTTCCCGCTGTCAGTTGCACGGTGCGCAGCAATCCATTTGCAGTTTCAATTTGCGCCGGGGCACCATCAACTGTGGCGTGCCAGCCCGGATAGTTTGCGTCCGCCAGCACCAAGTGCGCGGCGCTGGCAGAGCTGGTCTGTACATCTACGCGTTGCGCGTTGTAAGTGGTGACCGTAGCGGACCCCACGGGCAGCGAAACCTCTGTGAGCGGCAATGCAGCCACAAGGTACGCGCGCGGCCACGCCGCAAGATTCTCGTAGACCTTTACATCGCCGGAATGTGCAACGCGATAGGGTAGCGCCACCAAAGATTTAAATGTGCCGCTGGGACTATGCACCAAAGTGGCAGCGCGCAGGATTACGCTGCCGCTGTTGGCATACAGCTCCGCCATGGCAACTGCTGCCGGCTTGGGGAACGCGAGAGTGCCGCTGCCCGTGCGCAGCAAACTATCCGGGACCGCAATTTCAAATGGTTCGCCAGCGTCTGGAGTGATCCGCACCCTCAAGTCCGATGGTTCAGCGGCTGTTGGCGAGTCCAGAATCAGTGCCAGCCCATCGGCGAGGAATACGGGTGTAACCGGCAGCACGCCGGGTGATGCATTTGAAATTGGGCTTGCGAACTGCCGGTCGAAATAGACGCCGTTAATCCAAGCATCGTTGCTTTTGTCCGTTATCAGCCAGCGCGTATTCGTGATATTCAAGAGCCACCGTGGCGGCAGCTCAGTCAAGCGTTCGCGCAGTCTGCCATCGGGTACATCAATGGGCGGATCGGCCAGCAGCGCGGCGAATTGTGCATAAGCCCGCGTTGGTAGCAGTCCGCCATCGTAGCCGTCAAGCGTTGGAATGTGCCACGCCAGCGGCAGATTTGGCGACAGCAGTTCCTTGGACTTTGCCGCCGTGATTGCATCGACGAGTGCTGCGGCCGTGATATCTGGCGCCAGCATCGCGCGCATTTCGGTCAGGTCGCCTGGATCGTACGTGAGGGTTGAGAGCGATAGCATGCGCGCTGCGGGCAGCGCTGCATTTTGCGCGCGCAGTATTTCTAGCATGGCAGGACGCATGCTGGCATAGGCTTCCGGGCTGGTCGGATTGTTGATTGGGAGCGGTGCGCTTGCAAGAAACAATTCGAGCACGAGCAGCGCAATCAGGGATGGTTTGCGAAAGTGTGCGAGCCTTGCGTCAGCAACGGCGAATATTGCCAGCCCGAGGGCAGCTGCCAGCACCCACGCAGCCAGCTCAGCGGGGAGCGGCATGCCAAGCGCACCGGTTTCGCCGGCAGGCGTATGGCGTGCGCCTGCGAATGTACCCATCACCAAGATGGCAACTGCAGCCGCAGCCCACCAGCTTGCGCGCCGAACTTGTTGGCGGGTGAGCTGTTCGAGATTGTCGATGCCGATGCCGGCAAGCAGCGCGGCGCCCATGGCCCACAGTGCCAGCCAGCGCACAGGTGCACGAAATAAGTTGAAGCCCGGTACAAAGCGCGCGAGCAGCCAATAAAGCGGATTGAAGCCACCGAGCGCCAGCAGCAAGCCCGCAGCCGCAAGAGTGGCGCTTGCAAAAAGTGTGCGGCGCGTTGCCGGGCGCTGCGCGGGAGCTGCGCAGCCGGCTGCAATTAGCAGCAGGCCGCTGCAGCCAACATAGGCCACATACTCGGTGAATAGCGCGCGCGTGAAGTTGGGCAGCAGTGCGCGGCCAAGCGCAAGCGGCGAGAGTGAAAAGGAAAGTGCATCCCGCAGGCCGAGTCCGGCGCTGCGCAGTGACTCGCCGCTCAACTCCAGCGTGGGCAAGAGCTGCGCGGCTGCCAACAGCAGTGCAACAAAGTAGAAGGGTGCGCAGCGCAGCAAGGCAAACCCGCTGCGGCGCAGGGCTGCCGCCACAGCCGATTGCGGTTGGCCCGCAAGCTGGGCAGCAGCCGGTTGGGCTGCAAGCGCTGCGCTGACAATCCAGACGCCTGTTCCAATCAGCGTTACGAAAACGGATTGCGGGTGTCCAGCCAGAATTTGAAAGGCGACGACGAGGCACAGCATCAACCCCGCGCGCTTGGGGGCGCTGGCAAACGCCGTCTCATACGCCAGCTGCAAAACCAATGGCATCCATGCCAGTGACTGCAGCTGATTGATCTGTTCCGCTTTGGCGAGCAGACTGCCACCCAGTGCGAAGATGATGGCGGCCACGGCTGCGCCCGCAGCTTCGAGCTGCAGCGTACGCCGCGCCAGCCAGTAGGTTCCCGCAGCTGCCAGCAAGAGATGCGCAATTACGGAAAGCTTGTACGCCGTCGGCGTGTTGAAGCCAATCATCAGCCAGTTGGGCGGGTAGAGCACTCCGGTCTGCGGATTGGCCAGAAAGGGCGCACCCATAAACAAGAACTGATTCCAGAGGGGCAGAGTTGCACTGCGCAGGGATTGGGCGCGGTGCTCCCAGTGCGGGTACTGATACAGCAATACATCACCGCGGGCGAGGATGAGATTGGTAAATGTAAGCTTCCACAAGAATAGCGGCACCGCCGCCAGTGCCAATAACAGCGCCAGCGCGGGCTGCATGCGCGCAAGCGCGCGCGTTTGCAGCGCGCGGTCTTCTTTGGACATCAATCGGCTACCAATTGGTAAAGTGTGAACGAGCGCGAGCCATCGCGGCGCACTGTGTCCAGCAGCGGCACGCAGACAAAGCCAGCGCCTGTGATGGCGCTACGCATCTCGGCCATTGGCTCCCAGCTTGGCGCCACAAAGTAGCGCGGACTGCTTGCGCCAAATGCGCGCAGATCGGCTGCAAGATTCTGCGGACCCTGAACCCAGCCGATATACGCCGGGCTGTGGTCCAGATAAAACTTCCACTGCCAGTCAAGCCATTGGTCGTACAGCACGCTGCCGGTTGGGGCGCTGCGCAGCGCTGCGGCCACCTTCTCAATGCCATCGTATGCGCCATGATCGCCGCCAAGCGCGTAGCCCGATGCGCTTGCGCGCAGGCTGGCGGGCAGCAGTGTTAGCAGCACTGCAGTGCCGGCAACAGCCACCGCGCGCATCACGCGTGCCGGGCCATAGCCTTGCAACAATCCGGCGGCAGCGGCCAGCGGCTGCGCGAGCAAAATTATTATCAAGGGCGCGAGCGGCACAAGATAGCGGTCATACAGGTTAAATGCCAGCAGCCAATGTCCGGCAAGATATGCCACTATGAAACCCAGAATGACCATGCTTATGGTGGTCTGCAGGGGCTGCGGATTGGACCGCATGCTGCTGAGCGGCAGCCAAATGCAGTACGCGAGCAGCAAGGCGTTCAATGCCGGCGCGCCAGTTACGGCAGCGCCCAAGCCGGCCAGCTGCTGCCAGCGCGGCAGCAGCTCAGCTGGCCGGATGAAACGCCCGGGCATGTTGTCGGCGTATCCCTGCGCCCAAAATCCAATCGGTGCCGCCCGCACATAATCCCAAAAGTAAACTGCGGCCAGCACCACCAGCAGCGGTGTGATCCAGTTGCGCAGCTGCTTGCCCCGGCTGTTTGGGCCGGGAGCTGCCAATTGCACCAGCACTCCGAGAGTGAGGACAAGCGGCGCGAATACAAGCGCGGACTGTTTGCATGCGTAGGCAGCCGCAAACGCGCATCCGGACCATGCCCAGTGCCCGCGCAGTACTAGCAGCAGGCTGGCGAGCAGCGCACAGCTTAGCAATGCGTCCATGAAGAGCGTGGCCCCAAATGAAATGGCAAGCGGGGAGAGTGCCAGCAGCAGGCCGGCAAACAGGCCCGCCTGTGCGCTGTGCAGTTTGCGCGCGCAGGCGGCGGCGAGTGCAATGCTGACGGTACTGGCAGCCAGTGCCGGCAGGCGCAGCGCCAGCTCTGACATGAAAATGTTGTATCTAGCTTTTGCGCCCAGCATGTTTAGCGCGGCTGCGCCTAAATAAAATGCGAGGGGCGACTTGTCCACAACTTCATGAGAGAGCCACACATCGCGCGCGTCGGCAATCTTCAGTGCAAAGCTGGCGTACAAACTCTCGTCAGGATGAAAGCGGTTTGCGCTGAGCAATGCAGCGCGCAGTGCAAAGCCCAGCAGCACGATGCCAAACATTGCCACCGCGGCGTTGTCTTGCGCGCGGCCGGAGCGCGCCGGATTATTCAGGTATGATGAAGGCATGATGTGATTTGCGCCAGTGCGCGCGCATTCAGTATTTGCGGAGGCAGGCCCATGTCTGAATATCTGTCACGCCCCTGGACCAAGGCATACGATGCTGGAATTGGTGCATCGCTCGAGCCGTACCCCGCAGTCACCCTGCATCTTCAACTAGAACAGACAGCAGTAAGACATGCTGAGAAGGTGGCATGTATAACATCGGGGCGGATTCCAGTGGCCGGCCGCTTAGGCTCACAGCTAAGCTGGTCGCAAATTAACAGCGCTGCCGGAGAGCTGGCGGCTGCCCTCGCAGAGCTGGGCGTGCGCAAGGGTGACGCGGTGGCGTTGATCCTGCCCAACTGCGTGCAATTCATCGTCGCATTCTATGCCATCCTAAAGGCGGGCGGAGTGGTGGCCGCAATCAACCCCACTTACCCGCCGGATCGCATGGTGCATCAGGTGAACGATTGTGGCGCGCGCCACCTGATTTGCCTCACGCCTTTTTATGCGGGCTTCAAGCGCATTCAATCGCAAACGAAAGTAGAGCGCGTGGTCGCCACGCGTATCCGTGAATATCTGCCGCCGCTGGCGGGCTGGCTGTTTGCCATGTTGCGCGAGAAGAAGAGCGGCCACCATATTGCCAGTTTGGATGCGGGAGACTTATGGTTCCAGGATTTGTTGGCGCGCGGGAAGGGGCTGGCCTTTCAGCCGCCCAGCGTGGATGCTGCGCACGACATCGCCATCTATCAGTACACTGGCGGAACCACCGGCGTTGCCAAAGGCGCAATGGCCACGCATCGCGCGCTGGTTGCCAACACGCATGCAATGCAGCGCTGGCTGGGCGATGAGCGCCTCGCCGACGAACGCCTGCTTGGCGCGATCCCGTTCTTTCATGTGTACGGCATGGTCGCCGTGCTGGCGTTCGCCGCAAGCAGTGGCGGCTGCATTATTTTGGTGCCGAATGCACGCGACATTGACGATTTAGTTGACAATATTGTGGCTTGGCGCCCAACAGTTTTCCTTGGTGTGCCCGCGCTATTTAATGCTGTCAGCCTCAACCCGCGCGTCAGCAGCCGTGCGGTAGACCTGAGCTGCCTCAAGGCGTGCTTTAGCGGCTCGGCACCGCTGGCCCCATCAGTCAAGCTGCGCTTTGAGGAGCTTTCGGGAGCGCCATTGCGGGAAGGCTTTGGCATGAGTGAGACGCCCACCGCAACGCACGGTAACCCGATGGGCCAGCCGGGCAAGGACCAGTCGATTGGTGTTCCGTTCCCGGATGTAGAGTGCCGGATCGTCAGCCTGCTTGACGAACGCACAGACCTGCCGCAGGGTGAAGCCGGGGAATTGATTATGCGCGGCCCGAACATGATGTTGGGCTACCTCAATCTTCCGGCTGAGACGGATATTGCGCTGCGCGATATGCAGGATGGCGGGCCGCCGTGGTTGTTTACGGGCGATATTGCGCACATGGATGCCGATGGCTACTTCTATATTGTGGACCGCAAGAAAGATATGGCACTCATCGGCGGCTTCAATGTGTATCCCACCACGGTGGAAAAAGTTCTTGCCAGCCATCCTGCGGTGGGTGAAGTGGGGGTGACGCGCATGCCGCATCCGCAACGGGAAGGCGAAGAGGCACTGCTGGCTGGGATTGTGCTGCGTGCCGGCCAAAGCGTCACACCAGCCGAACTTGTGCAGTTTCAAGCCGAGCGGCTGGCACCTTACGAGGTTGCGCGCCGGTTTGCGTTTCTGAGCGAACTGCCCAAGACGGCGGTCGGTAAAACATTACGCAGGGAATTGCTTGCTGCTGCTAGGCAGAATATTGTTATCGCGTAGCTCTCTGCTTGAATTACTGTTTCCGTTCAAACAGGCTAAGTTGCAGGCCGGTTAGATCAAATTTGGAAATGAAATATTGAGGGCCAAGTTGCTCCCTTGGGTTCGAATTCAGTGCTGCATTATTCTGATGCAGAAACCAGAATCGGTCGGGTAGCGCAGGTAACTTGCCTGATTGGGCTAGGGGCTCTAAGATGTCCTTGCATCCCACTATGAGATCTGTTCTGGTGAGGTAAAACCTTAGGGCATCGTCGTAATACTCTACAACACACAATGTGTCTCCTTGGTGTGCTTGTGCGGCAATAATTCCGGCCGCGCCGCGCCAGTCGTCCTTGAGAACATTTGGGTAGTAATACCAAAGAGCTTCCCCGCAAAACCCAAGCATAATTACCAGCAGCCCGGCTTGGAAATATCGACTATGCAATTTGCACAACCCATGCGCAGCCAAAATGTAGAGCGCGGGTGAACTACCGATCAGGCCGCGGGTGTCGTAAATAGGCGTGAATATCCAAGAAACTAAAAATGCGATCGCGGCTGGTGCCACCAGCCAGATGCTTAGCATTGCATGCAAGGACGGATATTTGTAAGTGCGGATGCCCCCAAAAGCGACTATTGACAGCAAAATCATGATACCGAGTAAATAGCGCGATAAGTTGGCAAATTCCAAGAAAGTTCCAAGCACAGAGGAAGCGGTTGGAAGAGCGTAATATGGCAGTACGCCGTTCCGCACTCTGGAAAGTTGAATCGCAAATTGTGCGAGCCACGGACTGTATGCGAGGAGCAGGGCGAATTGGATTGAAATCCACCTAGCTGGCCACCCCGAAAAACTTAATTTCGGTCTCCATTGCAAAAACATAAATAGATTTTGCGCAGCCACTACTATGAGTCCGTAGGGGTGAATGTAGATTAGTGGAATAGTTACGAGTACATATTTGCCGGCTGTCTGACCTGCCGGGCGCCGTACAAGCTCTGCAAGAAACAAAAATGACGTGACTGTCAGAAGTGAAAGGAGCGCATATGGGCGTGCCTCTTGCGCCAAGCGAAGGTGGAACTCTGAAGCAGCGACGAGTAATGCTGCCACAGTAGCGGTGTCAGCGCGAAATATGCGTTTCGAAAGTACAAAGGTAACCGCTACGGTAAGCACACTTGAAAACACCGAAAGCAGCCGAATGGAGTAATCGCTCTGCCCTAGCCCTTTGATCCAGTAGTGTTCTACTAGGTAGAAGGCGGGAGAGTGCACATCTGTCCCCGCATTATTTATGATATGCAGGGGTTGGGTCAGTGCCATGAGTGCAGAGCGCGTTTCATCAGACCATAGGCTAGCACCGTCCAAGTTATAGGTTCGGAGTGCGGTAGCCAGCAAAAGCACCAAGATTACGAGAATCGGGACACGGCCTTTGCGGGGTGCTGGCCGGGCTGGCTGGGCGTTGTCTTGCGACTTAGCAGATCCGCAACTATTCGGCAATTGGACTGACATCAAATGCTATACTAACGGAGTGAAGACACTGTTGGAGACGGCGGCGATCCGGTTTACTGGTTCGCCGCGCATGCTGATCTGCCCTAATTGTCTCTCACTCACGAAACACAAAGTTTTCCAAGAGGCTGACTGCGTCACAGTATTGGGCGTGCCAATTGCACGCCGGCTGCGGCGCGAAGTTTTGGAATGCGAGGATTGTGGCGATACTCACGAAGTGCCCGGAATATTGGCCGCCAGTGGCCTCGAGCGCGCCGGGTCATCGGCGAACGCGGGCGCTGCCACGCGTTCACCAGTCATGCGGGTTTTGGCGATTGCCGGGATCGGCGTGTTGACATTGGCAGCGCTGATCGCCTTAATTTTATTGATCCCCCGTCTGGGTTAGCAAATCCATTGCGTATTCGGTGACGATTCCACAACTGAAACCCTCTTGACCGGCAGAGCTTGAATTGGTTCGTGGCACGGTTGCGCAGTTGAAGGGTGGCTGCGAAATTTAATCTTACCTCCCCTTGATAGCCCTGGCGGAAAATTGAACTGCAAATAGCTGCGGCTAGTGTGTATCGTCCAAATCTGTTAGCTTGATGTTCCCGACAAAACTTAATCTTCTTGCGCAAATGCGCGCAGCTTTGACTGTACAGCAGCTGGCATTGCTGCGGGATATCTCCAATCTGGCAGTTGAAAATAGAGTGGGGCTGTACATCGTTGGCGGGTTTGTGCGGGATTTAGTGCTTGGTGGGGCTGGGCGCGAGGTTGACCTTGTGGTGGAGGGTGACGCAATTGGTTTGGCGCAGGCGGTGGCAGCGCAGTGCGGCGGGCGCGTCACGCCGCATCGGCGCTTTGGCACTGCCAAGTGGCGCCTGCCGCCAGACCTTGGCACTGCTTGCGGATGGTCCGACCTGGATTTTGTGATGGCGCGCAGTGAGGTCTATGCGCGGCCGGCAGCGCTGCCCGCTGTCACTCGCGCCGCTATCCGCGAGGACATGCAGCGGCGCGACTTCACAATCAATACGCTGGCACTCTGCCTCGATGGTGAGCGCGCTGGGGAAGTGCTGGATTTTTATGCGGGCAGAGTTGATTTGGATGAGCGGCTGATCAGGGTGCTGCATCCGCGCAGCTTTGAGGATGATCCGACTCGGATGTTTCGCGCGGTGCGCTTCGCGGTGCGATTGAATTGCGCGCTGGAACCCGCCACGCGGCAGCTGATTGCGCCAGCGCACGCACACATTGCTGCACTCAGCAGTGAACGCCTGCGCCGTGAACTGCAGCTGGTGTTTGAGGAGCGCCGGGCCGCAGAGATATTAATACAGTTGAATGATTTGGGTTTATTGAGCGCAATTCATCCGGTGCTGGCCAATACGGCAGATGCTTGGCTTGCGGACAAGCTGGCGGTGGCTGGAACCGGCGCGGAGGCAGCAGATGTCTCTTGGCTGTTGTGGCTCTTCCGGGTGCCGGCCGACGCAGCGCAGGCCGTGGCGCAGCGCCTGCGCTTGCCCGTGCGCCTTACCGCGGCGTTGCGAGAGGCACAGCAGTTGGGCGCAGACCCCGGTTTGCGGCGCGAGCTGAAAGCCAGCGCACTTGTGGCGCTGTTGGCTGGCATTCATGATTCGGCGCTGGCTGTGCTTGATATTGCGGCGCAGGACGAGGGAGTGCGCCACAATGTGAGGCGCTACCGCAGCGAACTGCGCTACATCAAACCGTTGGTCACCGGAAAAGTGCTGCGCGCCCGCGGACTGGCAGCTGGCCCGCAGTACACCAAAGTGCTTGGCCGGCTGCGGGATGCCTGGCTTGACGGCGAGATCTGCGACGCCGCGGGCGAGCTGGCGCTACTCGATTTCTTTTTGTCCCAAAGTTAGTTGACAGTGCCACTGTGCGGCGGTAAGCTGTGTGCATCGTGACCCCCTCCCAGAGGGGGTGGGCTGGAGGATTTATGAAGATGCAGACAAAGCAGAATTTGGTGCACCGCGCCAAAAGTATTGGCGGCCACATGCGCAGTGTGGAGCGCATGCTGGATGAGGATGCCTATTGCATTGACATCATCAAGCAGGTGCAGGCCGTGCAGTCGGCGCTGGCCAAACTGAGCGAGGTGGTGCTGGCCAACCACATGCAATCGTGTGTCACGACCGCCATCCGTGGCACTAAACAATCAGAGCGGGCGCGGGTAATCAAGGAGATTGTCGATGTTTATCGAATGGGTGCACGGTAAAGTGATGCGATTTCACATGTTGCTGGCAGGTGTTGTTTTGGCGGGCTTGGCTGCTGCCTGCAGTGCGCCGCCGCTCGCCTTAACGATCGAGGCCACCGATATGGCTTACTCGGCGCTGGATTTGCGCGCGGTGGTGGGGCAGCCGGTACGGCTGACGTTCGTGAACGCCGGTGCGTTGGAGCACGATTTCAGCATCGGCACAATCAAGGTTGGCGAGTTCAATTATGTGGAAGGCGGAATGGAAACGCACCAGCAGCACGGGCAGGTGCCCGCTGCGGGTGCTCCGCAGTTGCATGTGATGGCGTTGCCCGGTGCGCAGGCGATTGCGGAGTTCACGCCACTGCAGGCGGGGCTGTATGAGTTTTTCTGCACGACGGAGGGCCACAAGGAGGCGGGCATGCACGGGTCACTATTGGTGCAGTAGTGGCAGAGCGGAGTCGGCAAATCTTAGGTTTCAATAATCAACGGAGATAACCATGAACACAAATCAAATGAGCATTCCCAAGATTTCTTGCGGCCACTGCAAGCTGACGGTGGAGCGCGAGGTGTCCGAGCTGGCTGGTATTACCAAGGCGACTGTGGATGTGGAGTTGAAGCAGTTGACAGTGGAGTTTGAAACTCCGGCCACGCTCGTGCAAATTCAGGGATTGCTGCAAGAAATCGGTTATCCAGCTGCTGCCTGACCTGGCGCGGACTGATACCAAGCGCTAGCCATGTCCACCGAGCATCTGGTATTGCCCATCACGGGCATGACGTGTGCGAACTGCGCAGTCACCATTGAGCGCAGTCTCAAGCGTGTCGGCGGGGTGCAGTCTGCCACCGTGAATCTCGCCAGCGAACGCGCGACGTTTGCGTTTGACACGAGCCAGGTGAAAGCCGTTGATCTCATCGCCAAGCTGGAACACATTGGGTACGGCGTGGCCACGACCGTGCAGCAGCTTGGGGTGGAGGGGTTGGTGGACGATAACGATGCGCGGGCGCTAACCCGCGCATTGGAGCAGCTGCCCGGCATGCGCCAGGCGTCAGTTAATGTTGCGGCTGAGAGTGCGCGCGTGGAGTTCATCCCAACGCTGGTGGCACTCGAAGATATGCGCATTGTGGCGCGCCGCCTGGGTTTTAGCGTGGCCGCACGGGATGGCGATGCTGGCGACAGTGAAGACCTGGCGCGGGCTGCAGAGACGGCCCGCCGCACGCGGCGCCTCTTGGTGGGCGCGGTGTTCACCGTGCCATTGTTTTTACTTTCGATGGCCAATGATTTTGCATTGGTGCCGATGGCGATTGGGCACGCGCCATGGTTTGCGCTGCTGCTCGGGGCACTGGCCAGCCCGGTGCAGTTTTATGTGGGCTGGCCGCATTACGTGGCAGCGCTCAAATCTGTGCGCAATGGCGCGGCCAACATGGATGTGTTGATTGTGCTGGGCAGCTCAACGGCGTACCTCTACAGCAGCGTGGTGTTGGCAGGCAAAAGTGCGGGCTGGGCGGGAGTGCCACATCATACTTACTTTGAAACAGCAGCCATGATTATTACGCTGATAGGCTTGGGAAAGCTGCTCGAGGCGCGCGCCAAAGGGCGTGCCTCTGCGGTCATTCGGCGCTTGTTGGCGTTGCAGCCGCGCATGGCGCGCGTGGTGCGGGCTGATGTGGAGGTGGATGTGCCGGCAAGCATGGTTATGATTAATGACGTTGTGCTGGTGCGTCCTGGCGAGCGGATTGCGGTGGATGGTGTGATCGTCGCGGGCAGTTCCAGTGTTGATGAGTCAATGCTCACGGGTGAGGCACTGCCCGCTGAAAAGGGCGTGGGCGCCAGCGTGTTCGGCGCAACACTCAACCGGCAGGGCGCATTTAAATTCCGGGCAACCAAGGTGGGTTCAGAGACTGCGCTGGCAAATATTGTGCGGCTGGTGCAGGCTGCGCAAGACAGCAAGGCACCAGTGCAGGCACTGGTAGATCGCGTTTCCAGTATTTTTGTGCCGGCGGTTGTGGTGCTGGCACTGCTGACATTTATAGGCTGGTACATTGCTGCCGGTGACGTGAGCCGTGCACTAATCAATATGGTGGCGGTGCTGGTGATTGCGTGCCCATGTGCGCTGGGCCTTGCCACGCCTACGGCGATCATGGTTGGGGCGGGCCGCGGTGCGGAGCTTGGCATTTTGTTTCGTAACAGTGAAGCGTTGGAGCATGCCGGCAAGGTGCGCACTGTGGCACTTGATAAAACGGGAACGCTAACGCGCGGGCGGCCAACCGTAACCGACGTTCTGCTTGCGGACGGCGCGCACTGGTCAGAGGCTGATTTTTTGCAGCGCTTGGCGTCCGCAGAGCGGCACAGCGAGCACACACTTGGCGAAGCCATCATGGCCGGCGCCACGGAGCGCGGCTTGAGCTTGTTTGAGCCGGCAGAGTTTGAAGCGCTCGCGGGCCGCGGAATTTCTGCGCTCGTCAATGGCAGCCGCTTGCTGGCTGGCAATCGCCGCTTGATGGCAGATAGCGGTATCGATGTTGAAAATCTTCAGGCGCGCGCTGGTGTGCTTGAGCAGCAGGCCAAGACTGTGGTTTTCGTTTCCATTGATGGAAGTGCTGCCGGATTGGTGGCAGTGGCCGATGCGGCCAAAGCTGAAGCGCGGCTCGCCATCGCTGGCCTGCGCCAAATGGCGATCAGTGTGGTTATGTTGACCGGTGACAACGCGCGCACTGCAAACGCGCTGGCGCGTGAGTTGGGTGTGGACCGGGTGGTATCGGAGGTGCTGCCGGCGCAAAAGTTGGAAGCCATCCGCAACTTGCAAGCGCAGCCGCATTGCGCGCCGGTGGCGATGGTCGGTGACGGAATTAACGATGCGCCTGCGCTCTCCCAGGCGGATGTGGGCATGGCGATCGGGGCGGGCACTGATGTGGCGCTGGAGGCGGGGCACATCACATTGATGAGCGGCGACTTGCGCGGCATTGCACGCGCCATCCTGCTCTCGCGGGCGACGATGCGCACCATCCGGCAAAATTTGTTTTGGGCATTTGCGTACAACACGCTTCTAATCCCGGTGGCTGCGGCGGGATTGCTGCAGCCTGTGCTGGCAGCTGCGGCAATGGCCTTCAGCTCGCTCTTTGTGGTGACCAACAGCCTGCGGCTCCGGCGCGTGCGGCTGGCGTAGGCTGCATGCGCGTTCATTGCGCCGGCGCGCTTGTATAATCCCGCGGGATGGAGCACAAACTGCAGCGGCGTGAATTTTTAAAGCTGGCATCACTGGCGGTGGTTGGGATTGCCGCTGCGCCGCCGGTTTTGCGGCGGCCTTTGCCGGCGCTTGTGCAGGGCACTGGTGCGCGCTTTGGGCGCGTGGCAATCGATTATGGATTTGTGCGTGCGCGCCCCGGGCAAGATGGGCGCATTGTTGGCAAAGTGCTGCGCGATGATGTAGTGCCGATTGTGCGCGAGGTGGTTGGCAAAGGCCTGCATCCCAGCAATCACATCTGGTTTGAGTTGCCCGACGGCTATATTTATTCGACGGCGATGCAAGTTGTGCGCAACGAACCAAACGAGTCGCTGCGTTCACTTCCGGCGGACGGATTGTTTGGCGAGGTTTCTGTGCCGTTTGCCGATGCGCGCAGTGAGCCCAATCCGAGCGCGGTTACGCCGTATCGCGTTTACTATTCGGCGGTGTTCCAGGTTTATGGTGTGCAGCAGGCGCCCGACGGCAGCTATTGGCTGCGGGTAAAAGACGATGCCGATGTTAAGCTTTGGCTGCCTGCCCACATCCTGCGTCCATTGACGCAGGCGGACATTGCGCCGATTTCCCCGCATGCGGACGGAAAGTTAATTGTGGTCAATCTGGCGCGCCAGTCCATGTCTGCGTTTGAGGGGGCCAACGAAGTATTCCGCACGCTGGTGTCGACCGGCAAGCACTACGTGAAAGACGGCCAATGGGTTGATGCCCAATCCACGCCCGTGATTACTGCGCCACTCTGGAGCAAGCGCATAACCCGGCACATGCAGGGTGGTTCAGCCACAGCAGGTTGGGACATCCCGGGCGTGCCATTTGTATCCTTTTTTTCCAGCAATGGTGCCGCCGTGCACGGCGCATTCTGGCACAACCATTTTGGCCAGCCGCGCTCCGCCGGTTGCATCAACTGCACGCCAGAGGCAGCGCGCTGGATCTTTCGCTGGACGCTGCCCAAGGTTGATTATCTTCCGGGCTTTGCGGACTCGCCCTGGCCGGGCGGCACACGCGTTCAGATTGAGCACGGAACTCTTTAGCGCTGCAATAAACTCACTGAAGTTTGGCAGGGCGCCCAGGCGGGTTGTTGTGCCTCAAAGCGGGGGGCTTGAGCGGCATCACCAAATTCTGCGCCGGACGGCGGCAAGGCATACAATCCGTGCAAGTGTTTTGTGATTTGAGCGTGACACGCCCAATGCTAGGTTAACGCAGAGGGGCTTGTTCGCGGCTCCAATATTTCAACCGGCAGGCCTCTTTTGGGGCGGAGATAGTTTATGGCTTCTGCAAATTTAACCTACGGCCTAGCGCTTGTCGCCGGCATCGCGTCGTTCCTTTCGCCGTGCGTGCTGTCACTCGTTCCGGTTTACATCACTTATCTTGGCGGGCGTGCAGTCACGGCGGGCGGTGCAGAGCTGCCTGTTGATCGGGCGCAGACCTTTCTGCACGGTGTCGCATTCGTGCTTGGTTTCAGTTTTGTGTTTGTTTCGCTGGGTGCGGCCGCCAGTGCACTGGGCCAGGTGCTGTTCGACATGCGCGATGTTCTGACAAAGGCGGGCGGAGTAGTTGTGATTGTGCTGGGCTTGCACACGATGGGCGTGGTGCGCATTCCATTTTTGTACCGTGATACGCGCCCGCAGTACGCGCATGCCGCGCAAGGTTTGAACTTTGCAACCTCCGGCTTGATGGGTATTTTCTTTGCCGCCGGCTGGTCGCCGTGCCTCGGGCCAATCCTTGGCGCCATCATGACGCTGGCGTTCTCTGCCGAGAGCGCGCAGCGCGGCACACTTTTATTGTGCGCGTACTCAGCCGGGCTGGGCCTGCCTTTTCTGGCAGCGGCGCTGGCGGTGGGGCGCGTGTCGCAGCTCATCCGGAGCATGGGGCGCTACATGCGCTACATTGAGCTTGCCAATGGTGTGCTGCTGATTGTTATTGGCGGCCTGCTTTTCACGGGTGCACTTAGTTTGATCACAATTCAACTTTCGCAATTGCCGACATTGCTGATGCTACAGGAGCGCATTGACGGCGGATTGCTAAATATCTGGGGCGCGTGGGGGGGTGGATAGCCCGCCTGCGCCCCGCGGCGGATTGCGCGCGCTGCTGGGCGGTGGATTTCTTGTCGGTTTGTTGATGGCTGCTGCGTTGGTGGGCGCCGACTGGTTCAATCGGTTGCGCACCGACGCGCCCGCGGAACGGGCAGCTTCCAGCCTGCCCGTGGCGGCTGCCGGCCCGCTTGTAGGTGATCTGGCGCCAGACTTTGAGCTCATCAATGCCGGGTCCGGCAAGAAGGTGCGCCTGTCTGATTTGCGCGGTCGGCCCGTGCTCGTAAACTTTTGGGCCACATGGTGTGCGCCCTGCCGCACAGAAATGCCTGCGCTGGAAAAAGCTGCCATTACCTACCGTAGCGACGGCCTTGAAATCCTCGCGGTGAACTTCGGTGAATCGCAGGCGGCGGTGCTTGCGTTTGCCGCCGAGCTTGGACTCAAAATTCCTCTGCTGCTCGATTCCGACGGTGCCGTTCAAGCTAGGTATCGCGTGCCCGGCTATCCCTCCAGTTATTTTATTGACCGGCAGGGGCGGGTGGCTGCGCTGCAGCTTGGAATCTTGACCGAGGGCGCGCTGACTGCGCGCCTCGCCACAATTCTGCAGTGATGGTTTCGCACAGCGGAATGACTGCGTGCGGTGCGCGCGCGCAGGCGTGCGCCGTGGGCTGCGAACATTGGCTGAGCCATGCCGCTGACTAGCGAAGCGCCGGCTGCGCCTGGCAGGTATGCGCTGCCCGCGGACAGCAAGGCTGGCAAGCGCTTGTTGTATGGAGCTGCAACGCATTGGCTCGCCCTGTGCTGTGCCGTGATCGGCAGTTATGTGGGGCTGGCGGTCTCGCCGGCAGTGCTGCTAAAGCTTGGCTTTGTCCGCACTGCCGCGCTTATGTATCGGTTGTACTGGCCCGTGTGCCACCAGTTTGCCTACCGCTCTTGGTTTTTGTTTGGCGCGCATTTTTACTATGCAGCCGATGAATTCAAGCTGCTCACCGGCATTGATCCATATACTGCTGCCGGCCGTTTGGCCAGCAAGAGTTTTGTGGGCGACGCGGTGCTGGGATACAAGCTGGCACTGTGCGAGCGCGATATTGCGATTTATGGCGGCATGCTGCTGGCCAGCCTGGCCTACGCTGCGCTGCGCTTTTCCGGGCGCGAAGTAGCGCCGCTGCACTGGCTGGGCTACGGCCTGCTGGGAATTGTTCCGATTGCACTTGATGGAGTGAGCCAGCTGCTCTCGCAGCCGCCGTTTGACTTTTTTGGGTTGGCGCTGCGCGAGAGCACTCCGCTGCTGCGCTCGCTGACCGGTGCGCTGTTTGGCATCGCAAATGTTTGGATGGCTTACCCGCACCTTGAAGTGTGGATGCAGGTAGTGCGGGAGGATTTGGAGATTTTTACCGGCGCGTAGGCCGCAAAGCCGGCAAGCGGGCAGCGGTTATGCATGCAGTGTACTGCGGCTTGCATGGTAAACTGACCTATGCAGTTGTGCGAGCAAGGCGCAGTGCGCTTTTATACTTTTACAAGTTTTCCCAATGGGGAGCTGACACATGCAGTGTTTGGGCGGGCAGGTGGCGTCAGTCCGGCGCCGTACGACTCGCTGAACATGAGCATCAGCACGGGCGACAGTTTGGAAAATGTGCGCGAGAACCGGCGGCTCGCGCTGGCCGCGGCGGGGGTGAAGGCGGCCGCGGTGGCCACGTTGTGGCAGGTGCATGGCACGGATGTGGTGGCGGTGAGCACGGAGCCGGGTGATCCGCTGACGCAGGCGGATGCGCTGATCACAAACGCGCGCGGCGTGACGCTGTTCTTGCGCTTTGCGGATTGCGTGCCAATACTTTTGTTTGATCCGGTGCGGCGGGTGACTGGAATTGCGCATGCCGGTTGGCGCGGTACGGTGGCTGGCATGGCACAAAATGTGGTTCGCGCAATGATTGCAAATTACGGCTGCGCTGCGGCGGACATTCTGGCGGGCGTTGGGCCGGCAGTGGGGCCGGCGCGCTACGAAGTGGGCGCTGAAGTGGTGCAGGCAGCGCGCGTCGCTTTTCCGCTTGATGCTGGATTTGTGGAAGTGCGCGGCGGTAAAACATATTTTGATTTGTGGTCTGCAAATGCGGCGGCATTGCGATCGGCTGGCGTGCGTTCGGTGGAGGTTGCAAATCTTTGCACTGCTGAAAACAAGCATGAATTCTTTTCGCATCGCGGGGACGGCGGGCAGTCCGGGCGTTTTGGTGCGCTGATTGGCATGGGCGTCAACTAGCCGCGAGTGCGGGCGTCTTGCCGGATGCCATCGGGCCGGCAGCAATGGTTTTGCACTAATTGGATTTTTGTATATGGATCAGATCCTGAAGAATTATGAGGTGGTGCAAGGCCGCATTGCCGGTGCCGCGCAGCGTGCGGGTCGCAGCGTGGCGGAGATTAAGCTGGTGGCAGTTTGCAAGCAAAGGCCACTGGCGGAGGTGGCCATAGTTTATGCGGCGGGGCAGCGTGATTTCGGGGAGAACCGCGTGGAGGATTGCGCGCCGAAAGCCGCAGCGGCTGGGCGCGAGTTTGAAGTGGCCGGCGACGCAATCTGCTGGCATATGATTGGACATCTGCAGTCGCGCAAGGCGCAGCAGGCGGCAGAAGTTTTTGGGATTGTGCATTCTGTGGATGGCGTCAAGCTGGCTGCGCGGCTGGGGCGCGCCGCGGAGCAGGCGGGCAGGGCGCTGCCAATTTTGTTGGAGTGCAATGTATCCGGCGAGCAGAGCAAAGACGGATTGGCGGCCAGTGACTGCGCTGCGGGCTCGGTGCAGTGGGAGCAGCTGGTGCGCGAAGTTGAGTTGATTGCGGCCACGCCCGGTGTGCAAGTGCGCGGCCTGATGACAATGGCGCCGGTGGTGGCGGAGCCCGCTGCAGCGCGACCGTTCTTTGTGGCGCTGCGTGTGCTGCGGGACCGCCTCGCGGCCCAGTTTGGCGGCTTGGCATTCTCCGAGCTTTCGATGGGGATGACGGATGACTTTGAAGTCGCAATCGCGGAAGGCGCAACCATTGTGCGGGTGGGCCGCGCGATATTTACGAGTTAGCAAACAGTGCCGGGAGAAAAACCGTGGATCCTTTAATAAGTTTTATTCAAATGCTTTTTTCTTTGTATTCATTTGCAATTCTTGGGCGGGCGCTGGTGAGCTGGGTGCAGGTTGACCCGTACCATCCTGCGGTGAAGTTTTTGCACGATGTGACCGAACCGGTGATGGCGCCCATTCGCAACTTGATGCCTTCAACCGGTATGCTTGACTTCAGCGCAATAGTGGCGATGGTTCTGGTTCAAACCGCCGGGCAGCTCACGGTTGCCGTCTTGCGCATGGTGTTGTGAATGTCCGCTGCCACAGCTTGCGCACGCCTTACCCTAAAAGTTTCGCCAAGGGCGGCACGCACCGAACTGGCGGGCTGGCGGCCGGATGGTTCTCTGCATCTGCGCCTTGCGGCGCCGCCGGTTAATGGCGCTGCGAAATCTGCTGCGCTTGCATTGCTTGCCAAGCGCTTGCGGATTGGACTGCGGCGTATTTCGCTTTTGGGCGACGCATCGTCTACCAAGCTGGTGCAGATTGATGGCATGACGCTGGCTGATGTGCGCGCGTGTCTTGCGCATTGAAGCCGCGCGGGTGGGAGCGATGGCTGGGCGGCAATTATGGGCGGGCGTACTGTGTTGCGGCCTGCTGGCAGCCTGCACCGCGACTCCAATCACTGCGCCGGTTGCAACCACAACAATGACACCAGCATCTGAAGACAGTGCAACCCAAGCCGTCGCGACGGATAGCGCGCCGCCGCCGACGCCTGAGCCGGCTCCATTGGTGGTGGACTTGGGAAAAATAGAACTGGCGGCGCTGCGGGCCGCGCTCTCAAAGAAGCTGCAAGTGAGCGAGAAAGTGATTGTGACCGTTGTGGTGGAGCCGGTGGAGTGGGGCGATGCGAGCTTGGGCTGCCCCGAGCCGGGCATGATGTATGCGCAGGTGATCACCCCCGGCCATCGGGTGGTGCTGGCGGCGGACGGAACGCAATATAACTATCACACTGCGTTGGATGGAAATTTTGTGCTTTGTGAGCAGCCAGGCACTGGCAGCAGCGCAATGCTGATTGATTTGTTGAAGACGGATTTGGCGGCGCGCAGCGGCGCAGCAGTGGCGGACATTGTGATGGTGAGCTCCGACGCCGTGCAGTGGAGCGATGCCGCGCTCGGCTGCCCCCAGCCCGGCAAGGTTTACGCGAAGGTGATTACCCCGGGCTTGCGCGTGAAATTGGAGCTGGATGGAAAATCATATGAGTACCATACTGGTGCGCCTGATGAGTTTGTGCGCTGTGACAGCAACTGACCATTGTTATCCTGCCTTCAACTTCTATGATGCATACAGGATGCGCCCGCAGTTGCCGCATTTAACCGGATCCGGATTGTTGCGGGCCTCTTGGATGCGCGCAGCCGATGGCGCAATGCCGCACGCTCCGCATGAACCTTCCAGCATGCGCGTGATCGCAATGCCGTGTTTGGCTGTGCGCAGCTGCTCGTACACTTGCAGATGGCTGGCGGCCAACTGCGGGACGAGCAGCGTGCGTTCGCCGGCAATTGTTTCAATGCGCGCCACAGCCGCCGCACGCTCTGTGCGCAAGGTTGCTGCCTCCAGCTGCCAGGCGGCGGCGCACTGATCTTGGGCGATTGCAGCGGCGCTGCGGGCTGCGTCGGCTGCTTCCTCCTCCAACATTCCAGTTAGTTGCCGCTCTTCCAATAATCTCGTGCGCTCAACAAGCGACTCTATCTCGCGCTGCAAGTCTTGCAGCTCCTTTGGAATTTTTACGCTGCCGCTGTACAGGCGCTGTTCGGATGCTGCGCGCTTGGTGTCAAGCGCGGTGTGTTCTTCGCGGATGTGGCTGGCTGCCGCGCGTGCCAGGCTGGCTGCCGCATCTGCGGCTTGCAGCGCTGCCAGCGTCGCGCGCAACTCTGCCGGGCCAGTCAACAGCCCGTCAATAGCTTTTGTGCGGGTGCGCAGCCGGTCGCGTTCGGTGTCCAGCTGCTGCAGCCTAAACAGCGTGGCTATCGCGCTCATGTTTTGATTATAACCAGCGGCATTTTGCGCAGTGTTCGCATGGCGCTGCGACTTGGCTTGGCGGGTGCCATGCTCTCGGCAATGTTTGTGGCTGTGCTGCCGGCGGGTGGTGTGGCAGCGGCCGAGCCGGGCATCTATGTGGTGCAGCCGGGCGACACATTATTCTCGCTTGCGCGGCGGGCTGGCATGAGCGTGGCGGCCGTGCAGGCTGCAAACGGCTTGCAGGATACGCTGATTGCGGTCGGGCAGCGCCTGCGCCTGCCGGGCGCCGTTGCATCTGGCGCGTATCGAGTGGTGCTGGGTGACACGCTGTTCGATATTGCACTGCGGTATGGCATAAGCGTGAGTGAGCTGCGCGCGGCTAATGGCCTCGTTGGTTCGGATATTTTTGATGGGCAGGTGTTGGTAGTTGATAGTGCGGTTGGTGCTGCAGCGCAGCAGGTACCAGTTGCGGTACCCGCTAATCCGTCGGCGGTGCCGGCAGCAGCGAGTGCGCCGCATGTGGTTGCGTTTGGCGAGAATATTTATCGCATTGCGCTTGGCTATGGAATCTCGGCAGACGCTCTGCGCGCAGCTAACGGGCTAAGTGGAAATATGATCCGTCCGGGCCAGCAGCTGCGTGTGCCGGCAGGTGCCGTTGCTGCAGAGGTGGCAAGCGCGGGTAGTGCCGCGCCAGAGCTGCGCGCACTGCGAATTCCGCGCGGCAAGTTCGAGCTGGGCGGGCAGGTGACCGAGTTCTCGCTGGTGAGCGGCGCCACACGCATGCGCGATGCTGGCATGACCTGGGTCAAGCGCCAGATAAAGTGGGATACCGGCAGCGAGCCAACACAGGGCAAGCAGTTGATAGATGAGGCCCACGCAGCCGGTTTCAAAGTGCTGCTGAGTGTGGTCGGCCGGCCGGAGCAGAGTGGACCCGCTTATCATGCGGCATACGCAGCCTACTTGCGCGCGATGGCGCAGTTTGGCGCCGATGCGATTGAAGTGTGGAACGAACCCAACTTGGCGCGTGAGTGGGCGGCTGGCACGATCAGCGCCGATGCATATAGTGTGCTGCTGCGCGCTGCGGTTCCGGCCATTCGCGCAGGCAATGCGCGCACGGTGATAATTTCCGGGGGGCCGGCACCGACTGGCTATTACGGTGGCTGCTTTGCCATTGGCTGCGATGATCTGATATTTATTCAGGGCGTGGCGAACAGCGGTGCGCTTGATTTGGTGGATTGTGTTGGCATGCATTATCAGAGCGGCGTTGTTTCGCCGGCGCTTGCCAGCGGCGATCCGCGCGCGACAGCTAGCCATTATTCAAACTATTACTCCGCGATGATTGATGCTTATTGGGCTGTGGCCGGTGGCCGCACCCCGTTGTGTTTTACCGGACTCGGTTACTTAAGCGGGGAGGAGTGGGGCTATGTTCCGGCTGGTTACTTGTGGCGGCCGCCATACAACCTGCTGGTGCGCGAGCATGCGGAGTTTTTGGGAGAGGCCACGCGTTTGTCGCGTGTGCAGCAGAAGGTTTGGCTGCAGATGATTTTCAATGTGAATGTGCCAGGCTACGGCGATGATCCGATGGCCGGATATTCGATCATCCGCCCAAACAACAGCTGCCCGGCGTGCCCGCAGCTGGCTGCCGCGATGGCCCCCTGAGTTGATGGGGAAGCGCAAGACCGTACTGCGTGCCCGCAGCGCATCGGGCAGCTGGTTGTGATAGCGCGGTTTGAGGCGTAATGTTCAATCGCATTTTCGATTTACTGCGGTCACGCGGCTACATTTATGTGGCCGTGTTTGCTGCGGGCGTGACAACGCTGGCGATCGAGGTATCTGCGCTGCGTTTGCTCGGCAATGTGTTTGGCACTGCCAACTTTGTGTGGGCCGCCATCATCGGTGCGGTGCTTTTCTATTTGGCGGTTGGCAACTATGCGGGCGGGATGTGGGCGGACCGCGTTCCAAGCGCCGATCGCTTTTACGAGCTGCTGGCGTGGGCTGCAATTGCGACGGGAGTACTGCCGCTTGTTTCGCGGCCAGTGTTGTTGTGGTCCGCTGCATGGGTTGCGCAGCTGAATGGTGCGGTGGCAGCGGGCGCATTTGCGGGGGCACTGCTGCTGTTGGCAGCGCCGCTGGCAATGCTGGGCGCCGTGACGCCCTTTGCCGTGCGCTTGTTGCTGGATGACGCAACCCAGGCGGGCAAGGTGGCGGGGCGCGTGTACGCAGTATCCACTGCGGGTTCGCTGCTCGGCTGCTTCCTGCCGGTACTGCTTGTTATACCGGCAGTTGGCACACGCCTAACTTTTATATTGTTTGCCGGCTTGCTGGTGGCAGTGGCGCTGGGCGGGCTTGCTGCGCGGCAGCCGCGGCGCGCAATGTGGCTGCTGCTGCTGGCAGTGCTGCTCGGCGGCAGCGCGGCTTGGTTGGCGCGCGCACCCGCCAAGCCGGTTGCGGGCCTGCAGTTTGAAACAGAGAGCGCTTACAACCTGATTCAGGTGGTGCGGCGCAACGGCATTCGTTACCTGTTGTTGAATGAAGGCCAGGGTATTCACTCCATGTTGGATCCCAATCACGCGGCAACCGGCGGCACGTGGGACTACTTCCTGACTGCGCCATATTTTGTGGAGCGGCGTGCGGGCGCGTCACCCGTGGAACGGGTGGCAATTGTGGGGCTGGCGGCCGGCACAATTGCGCGCCAGTATGCGCTTGCGTTTGGCGCCGTGCCGATTGATGGCATCGAACTGGATGCAGAGATTGTGGCGGTGGGCCGAAACTATTTTGAACTGACGCAGCCCAACTTGAATGTGATTATTGGCGATGGGCGCTGGGTGCTTGCGCACAGCAGCGCGCGCTACTCTGTGGTGCTGGTTGACGCGTACCGGCTGCCGTACATCCCGGCACATTTGACGACCGCAGAGTTTTTCCGGGAAGTGAAAGCGCACCTTGCGCCGGATGGCGCGCTGGCGGTAAACGTGGGGCGTGCGCCGAAGGACCGGCGGCTGGTGGATGCAATTGCCACTACGCTTGCTAGTGTGTTCGCCAGCGTGCACATCATGGATGTGCCGCGCAGCCTGAACAGCGTGCTGGTGGCCACACTGCAGCCCACGCAGAGCACGATGCTGCAGCGCAACCTGGACGCACTGCCCGCGGGTGCGGATCCGCTGCTGCGCGCGGCGCTTGCCGCCGGTGTGCAGGCGCTGCAGCCAGCGGCGGCGCCCGGCATGCTATTTACTGATGACCATGCGCCGATCGAGCAGCTTACTGACTCGATATTGTTGCGCTTCCTTTTGCAAGCCGACGGCGCGGGGCTGGACAGTTAAGTTTTTTTTGCGGAGGTATATTATGTCAGTTCCAAACATCGGACCCGGATGGGCGTTTGCGGTGCGGCTGCTGCTGGTGGCGGCGGTACCCGTCGTGATCATCTTTGTGAGCCTGCGGATTGTGTTGGTGCCTTGGTATCTGCAGTTTGAATACAGCCGCGCAGGTTTCGCCACGGATGCTTCCGGCTTTACGGGTGCCGAGCGCTTGCAGTACGCGCGCACAGCCATCGACTACCTTATGGCTGCAGCGGGTGACACGCGGCTGAAGGATGCCACTGCGGCGAATGGCCAGCCCTTGTATAACGAGCGCGAGTTGAGTCACATGGTGGATGTGCAGGTTGTTGTGCAGTCAGTGTTGCGGGTGGGGCAGCTGGCTGCGCTGGTGCTGGGCGGCGGTGCACTGCTGCTTGGTTTTATGCGCCAATATCATGATCTGCGCACCGGGCTGTTGTGGGGCGCGATTGGGCTTGTGGCCGGCTTGCTTCTACTGCTGGCCTACATTGGAATTAACTTCGAGAGCTTCTTCACCAATTTTCACCAGGTGTTTTTTGCAAGTGGCACATGGACATTTGAGTACACCGACACCTTGATCCGGCTTTTCCCAATTCAGTTTTGGGCGGACGTAAGTGTGCTTGTGGTGGCCGCAGCACTGGCGCAGGGTGCGCTGTTGTGGTGGGCTGCAGCCAGCTGGTTTAGGTAGCTGCCGTCCCGCAGGCCGGCTGTTACGCGCCGTATTTTGCGAGGCGCTGCGCGTGAGCCAATGCCAGCGGCATTACATCCGTGGCAGGCAGCGTGCCCAGGCCGCCGCTGGCGCACTCGCGCTCGCCGAAGCGCGTGCTGCGGTCCGGGCGGTGCGTGGCAGGCGCCCACAGTAAAAACGGAACCGGATGCCACGAGTGCGACTGCATGCGCGCGGGCGTGGAGTGGTCGCCTGTTACAAGCAGCACATCTGGTTTGAGGTCCAGCAATGCCGGCAGCATGGCGTCCACGGTCTCAATGATTTGCTGCTTGCCGTTGAAATCACCATCCTCGCCATGGCTGTCAGTCGGCTTGATGTGCACAAAAAAGAAATCATGCGCTGCCCAGGCGGAGCGCACGGCATCCAATGCTGCAGCGGCGCTGGCACCTGCCACGTCCTGTACTTGCATGCCTACGAGGCGCGCCACGCCGCGGTACATCGGATACATTGCGGCACAGGCAGCGCGTAACTTGTAGGTTTCCGCAAACTTCGGCAGGCGCGGATCGCCGGAGAAGCCGCGCAGCGTAAACATATTGGCGGCAGGCTCTGTGCGCAAGACTGGTTGCGCAGCTGCAATCCACTGGTTATAGAAGCTGGCAGCCCGCGCGCTTCCGGGTGAATGTTCCCGCACGGGCAGCGGCGCCACTCCGAGTATCTGCGGATCCGTGTCGGCAATATCTGCATTCAAATCCACGCCGCGCATCACCATAGCAAAGCGGTACTCTTTCACATGCCGTAGCTCCACCTCCACACCTGGAATGCGCACAGCTTTTAGTTTCTCTACAAGCGGTTCGGCGGCTGCGGTGGAAATGCGGCCGGCGCGCCGGTCAGTTATCAGGCCCGCAGCGTCCACCGTGCAAAAGTTCCCGCGCGCTGCCACATCATGCTCGCCAACTGGCAGGCCAACGCCAAAGGCTTCGATCACGCCGCGGCCGATGGCGTGTTCAATCGGGTCAATTCCAAACAGGGCGAGATGTGCCGGCCCGGAGCCGGGTGTAATACCGGTGCGCACCGGAACGATCTGGCCGAGTGTGCCCTCGGTCGCGAGCCGATCAAGCGTGGGTGTGTGCGCGGCCTCCAGCTCGGTTGGGCCGCCGGGTTGCAGCGGCAGGCCCCCCAAGCCATCCATCACAAGCAGGACAATCTTGGTGTTGTTGGTTGTAACCAGCGATCGGATAAGTTGCAGATTGGACATAGTAGCGTGAAATAAACACGGGCACCGCGCGGCGAGTGCGGCGCGGTGCCCGTTTGGTTCACATGGAGCGGTCTGCGCCTATGTAATCGCCAGCTCAGTGGTGCGGTCGAACAGGTGGATGTTGGCTGTGTTGACCGCCAGCTTCACATCACCGCCGACGCGCGCACTCGTGCGCGGATCCACGCGCGCCACAAAGCTTGTGCCACCGCTGACGAGGTAGACGTAGATCTCGTTCCCCATCATTTCAGTGATGTCCACCTTTGCAGAGATGGGTGCCGATTTGACATCGGGTGGTACAAACTGCGCGTCGTGTATGTCTTCCGGCCGAATGCCAAGTGTGACGGGTTTGCCCACATAAGCGGCATAGGCTTGGCGCTTGCTTTCAGGGATAGGAATTTGCAATGCCTTGGAAGTTACTACCAGCTGGCCGTTGGAGTTTTCCAGCGTGCCCTCGAAAAAATTCATGCTGGGCGAGCCGATGAAGCCGGCCACGAAAATGTTTGCGGGCGTGGAGTAAACGGCCTGCGGTGTGTCGCATTGCTGCAACACGCCATCTTTCATTACCGCAATGCGGGTGGCCATCGTCATGGCTTCCACCTGGTCATGCGTCACATAAATAAACGTGGTCTGGAGCTGCTGGTGCAGCTTGGAAATCTCCGCGCGTGTTTGCACACGCAGCTTTGCGTCCAGATTGGAGAGCGGCTCATCAAAGAGGAAGACCGATGGTTCGCGCACAATGGCGCGCCCGACGGCCACCCGCTGGCGCTGCCCGCCCGAGAGTTGCTTGGGCTTGCGGTCCAGCAGCATCTCGATGCCCAGTGTGGCGGCTGCGCGCCCCACGCGTTCCTTGATCTGGGCCTTGGGAACTTTGCGCAGCTTCAACCCAAACGCCATGTTGTCATACACACTCATGTGCGGGTAGAGCGCGTAAGACTGGAACACCATCGCAATGTCGCGGTCTTTGGGTGGCACATCGTTGACCACCCGCGCCCCAATGCTTACGGTGCCCTCCGTCGTTTCTTCCAGCCCGGCCAGCATGCGCAGAGCTGTCGTCTTGCCGCAGCCCGAAGGTCCGACAAGCACCAGAAATTCTTTGTCAGCAACTTCAAGCGTAAAGTTGTTGACTGCGGCGACGTCGCCAAATCGCTTTGTGACGCCCTCAAAATGTACATTTGCCATTGTCAGTTACCTCCGGGGTAAAAAATATAGTGAGCAAACTGTAACACATTATTGTGTATCTGTGGAGTGCCGGGAGATTTTTGGGAACTTTCTGGCAGCGCGGTAAATTGGTATGCCGCGCGCACTGGCGGCATCGGCCGGTGCGGCGGGTGGTGTTCGCGCGTATACTTTGCAGGTGCGTGAACCTCTGCGGCAGTCTACTGAAATAGCGGCAGTCAAGCACGTGTACCGGAACGCGGCTGATTGGGCGCGCATCAACGCCAAGTTCATCCTCGATCCGATTGCGCGCCTTTTTATCCGGCTGGGTATACGCGCCAACATTCTGACGTTTGCCGGCTTGCTGGGAAACGCAGCCGGCGCGTTTTTTTTGGCGCGCGGCGAGTTCTTGCCCGGCGGGCTGCTTATCTTGGCGATGGGTCCCATCGATGCACTGGACGGGTCAACGGCGCGCTTGCGCGGTGAGACTTCGGACTGGGGTGCGTTTGTGGACTCGACGACGGATCGCTGGTCTGAGGGCGTGATCCTGCTTGGGCTGCTGGCGTACTATGTGCAGCGCACAGATGCGCAGGGTGCGTTGCTTGTGATGCTGGCGCTGTTTGGGTCAATGATGGTGTCTTACACAAAGGCGCGGGCGGAGGGTTTGGGCTTTACGGCGGATGTGGGAATTATGACGCGCTTTGAGCGCTATCTGGTGCTGGCGCCGTCATTGTTGCTGGGCTGGCCGGCAATTGGTTTGTGGGTGATTGCGTCGCTGGCCAACATTACTGCCGTGCAGCGTTTTCTGCACGTGCGCCGGCAGTGGTACGCGCGCGCTGCCAAGCCGCCGTTGTAGATCAACATGTCAATCGACGCGCTTGGTGTTCATCTTGGGCCGCTGTACCTGCGGTTCTATGGCTTGATTCTTGTATCGGGCGCGATGCTGGCTGCGTATCTCGTTGCACTAGAAGCCAGCCGCCAGAATCTCGATCCGAATTTTGCGTGGGACGCGCTGCTGTGGTGCCTTGTGGGCGGCATCATTGGTGCGCGTTTGTACCATGTGCTCACGCCCTCGCCGAGCAATTTGCTGGCGGACGGCTCCAACCCGTACTTTCAAAATCCAATGCGCATCATGTACGTATGGGAGGGTGGCCTGGGAATTCCCGGCGGCGTGGCGGGCGGTGCGCTTGCATTGTGGATATTTGCGCGCCGGCAGGCGCAATCATTTGTGGTGTGGGGTGACCTTGCGGTGGCGGGTCTGCTGCTGGCGCAGGGCATTGGCCGCTGGGGCAACTATGTCAATCAGGAACTGTACGGTGCGCCCAGCCAGCTGCCTTGGGCCATCAGCATCAGCCTCCAAAACCGTTTGCCAGCCTACGCGGCGTTCGAGACATTCCATCCGCTCTTCTTGTACGAGTCGATCCTCAACATTGCCGGCGCCTTGCTGCTGTTGTGGCTGCGCCGGAACTGGAAGCGTGCTGCGCAAGGCGGCAATTTGATTTGTGCGTACTTGTTGATTTATCCAGCGATCAGGTTTTCGCTTGAATTTATCCGCTTGGACAGCAGCCACATTGGCAACTTGAACGCGAACCAGTGGCTGGCGGCAATTGCCTTTGTGGTGGCAGCTGCCGTATTGGTGGCGCGCAGCCGGCAAGTGGCTGCGCTGCCGGCGCGCTGAGCGCTGCGCAGCAACGCACAGCCATGAATGGTAGACTTGCAACTGTGCCAGAGTTAGGACTGCAGGCCGGCGGCCTTCTTTGAAGGTTGGCTGTTTGTTGTGTGCCGGTCCGGATCGCTGGCGCAAATCTCCGCCCCAAGTTTTTGTGAAGGTGTAAATTGAGAAGACGCAAGAAGCCCAGTGCCCAGCAGCGTGAATGGCGGCGCGTCGATTTGCATTTGCACACGCCCGCGTCCGGCGATTACATGGAGCCGACCGTGGCGTATGTGGACATTCTGCGGCAGGCGCATGCGCGCGGCCTGGACATGATTGCGTTTACCGACCACAACACTGTGGCCGGCTATGCGGCCATGCAGCGGGAGCTGGCGCATCTTGAGATGCTCGAGCAGTTGCAGCGACTGGTGCCTGGCGAGCGGGCGCTGCTGGATGAGTACCGTGAACTGCTGGAACAGGTGCTTGTGCTGCCCGGATTCGAGTTCACGGCAACTTTTGGTTTTCACATTCTCGGAATATTTTCGCCGGAAACTCCGCTGCGCAATTTGGAACACGTCTTGCTAAGTTTGAATGTGCCATCGGACCAGCTGGACAAGGGATCTTCAACTGTGGGTGCCACCGCTGATGTGTTGCAGGCGTACCGCCTGATTAATGGTGCGGGCGGGTTGGCGATTGCGTCGCACGCCAATTCCTCCAATGGCGTGGCAATGCGCAGTTCCGGTTACGGCGGGCAGACGCGCATTGCGTACACGCAGGATCCCAGCCTGCACGCGCTGGAGGTGACGGACTTTGATGTGCGCACTGAGCGCACGACGGCGCGCTTCTTCAACGGCTCCAAGCCGGAGTATCCGCGCCGGATGCACTGCATTCAAGGTTCCGATGCGCACCGCTTGTTCCGGGATGCGGACAATCCAAAACATCTGGGTGTTGGGGATCGTGTTACGGAGGTCTTGCTGGAAGAAGTGTCATTTGAGGCGCTCAAGAAACTTTTCCTTGGAACTGACTTTTCGCAGACGCGGCCGTACCATGGCGTCGGGCCCGGCGTGGACTTTTTGCAAAGTGCGCGCACAGAGGGCTCGAGCATCGTGCAGGAGTTTCATGACAAGGTGTCAGAGCGCGGCGGCTTCTTGAACGCAATCATCTGTGATGTTGGCGCACTGGCCAACACCAATGGCGGCGTGATCTATCTGGGTGTGAGCCGTGATCCGCGCGAAAAGCCAGTTGGCATTCAGCAGCCGGAAAAGATGATCGAGGCGCTGCACCGCGAAATCGGACGGCGCATCACGCCCGAGCTGGTGTGCACGCTAGACACGCTCATGTCACAGGGCAAGCAGGTTGTGCGGATTGCAGTGCCGCGGGCGGGTGATCCGCCGTACGCGATTGATGAGCATCTGATCTATGTGCGGGATGAGGCTGAAACCTCGCTGGCGGTGCGGGATGAAGTGGTGCAGCTGGTTTTGCGCCAGCGCGAAGCTGTGGCGCCACCGGTGGCAGTGCCGGCAGCAGTTGCCAGCCTGACTGCGGATCAGGCGGATGCGCAGCCGGTTGTGGGCAACCCGGAGCCGGTGAAAGCGCCTGGTACCGGCGTTGAGGTGCTGGAGACTGAAGAGCGTGACGGAATTAAGTATCATGTGATGCGCGACCTGCGCAATGGAAACGTGGTGAAAAATGTGACGCGCAGCTCTGCGCGCCGCTTGTGGCATTATGCCGTCACGTCGTGCGAGAGCGATCCGCAATTAGAGCGCTCGCAGGTGGTGTGGCAGGGAGATCTGGGCCTCGTGAAGAAGACAACCAAAGGCGAAAGCGCGCGCTACGACTTGTGCCAGCGTACGCCGCACGGCTTGCGGATCTATTACGGTGTGAATGAAGACGGGATTCGTGGGGCGTGGAAGCAGGTGGTGGGAGTGGAAGAGTAATGCAGGCAATGTACGTGCTGCGCTGCGCAGGCCCGGTCCATTTGGCGATCAGTGGTCTAGAATTGTAATTACGGAGCCATTCGGAATGAGACGCTTAACGACCGCGCTGTTAATTGGATGCATTTGGGCAGCGGGAATTTGGTCAGTAGTACGCCCGCCGGCGGCAAGTGCCGAGGGCGAGACGGTGTATGTGGTGCAGGTGGGTGATGGCCTGACGGCAATTGCCCGCAAGTTTCGCACCACGGTTCCCAAGTTGGTGGAACTTAATCGCCTGATGACCACTGTACTGCAGCCCGGGCAGCTGCTCAAGGTTCCCAATCCGGCTGGAGTGATGGCAAATGCCACGAGCCCCGCCGTCAGCGCGGGTGCAGGCACGGCAAAGGCCACGGCCTACATGGTGAAGCAAGGGGACACGCTGTTCAGCATTGCCACCCGCGCGGGTGTTAGTGTTGCGGCGCTCCAGGTTGCAAATGGTTTCACGGGCACGAACATTCGGGCCGGACAACGCATGATGATTCCGGGAGTGCCTGTGCCGGGTGTTGTAGCTGCGGCCCCCACGGCAGTTTCGGTGGTTGTACCCCCGCCGACTGCGGTTGTGGTGCAGCCCAAGACCGCGGTGCCGGTGCCAACTGCAGCGCCGGTGCCAACTGCAGTGCCGGTGACCACTGCAGCGCCGGTGACCACTGCAGTGCCGGTACCCACAACTGCTCCGGTGGCTGCCGCGCATTCCGCCGCAAAGTGGACCTATGTAGGGGAGGACGGCCCCACGTATTGGGGCAGCTTGTCACCAGACTATAAGTTGTGCGACAGTGGCATTCAGCAGTCGCCGATTGACATCGTCAACCCCCTGAAAATGGGTCTCACGGACATCATATTTAAGTATGCGGCCACGCCGGGCAAGATCATTAATAACGGGCACACGATTCAGGTGAACTTTGCCGCTGGATCGGGGAACACAATTGTGGTGGACGGCACTTTATATGAGCTGCTGCAATTCCACTTTCATGCGCCCAGTGAGCACACGGTGGCCGGTGCCAGCTTTGCAATGGAGCTGCATCTGGTGCATAAAAGTGCCGGGGGCGGGCTCGCAGTAGTTGGCGTGCTATTGCAGCAGGGAGCGGCCAGCGCCAGTCTGGCACCCGTCCTCACCAGCATTCCCGTCGACATTAGTGTTGAGCATGATCTGTCTGCACCAATTGACTTGATGCAGCTGCTGCCTGCGGACCGGCGCGTCTATCGGTATCCGGGCTCGCTTACCACGCCGCCTTGCAGTGAAGGCGTCAAATGGATTTTGTTTACGACGCCAATGGATGTGGACACGGCACAGGCTGCCGCGTACACCGCGCTTTACACGGGCACCAACCGGCCGCCGCAGCCGCGTGGCGCGCGCTTCCTCCTGCAAGACATTAATATCACCAAGTAGTTCGCGCGCCGTCAGGTCGGTACGCCGCTCATCAATCCAAGCGCCGATACGGTCGCGAGCTGGCGATGCGCTTCGCGGTGCTTGGGATCCAGCGTTACAGCTTTCTGAAACATAGTGAGCGCCTCGCTATAGTCCTTTAATCCTTTGAGTGCCAGCCCGGCGCGGAAGTAGTTGTCAGGCTGCTGCGGAGCGCATTCGATGGCTTCGGTGAATGATTTGTACGCGCGATCGTATTGGCGGCGCGCTTCAAACACAAGCCCAGCCTCGGTGAGGACGGCTGCCTGTTCCGGGCCGGCTGTTGCCAGGAATTGTGCGCGCTCCAAATTCGTAATGGCTTTGTCCGGTTGGCCGCCGATGCGGCACAGCTGCCCCAGGCGCAGCTGATGGGCGAATGCCAGCGGCATAATTTCGGTGGCATGTTCATACGCTGCAATGCTCTCTGGAAGTTGTTCAGTGCCGGCGTAGAGTTCGCCCGCAAACGCCCACACTTCGGCAGCATTGCAGTCTCCTGCAAGATGCGGCTTCAATAAATCGAGGGCCGCTGCTTGGCGGCCGGTCTGTGCAAGCACGCGCGCCTTGGCAATCTGGATGGGCGCTGACTGCGGGTTGTAGCCAAGCGCCTGGTCGAGAGTCTGCAGCGCGTTGGCGTGTGCGCCGCGGGCAGCGAACAGGCTACCGAGTGCGACCAGGGCTTCTTCATTGGCAGGCGCAAGCTTGATTGCTGTGAGGGCATGGCGTTCTGCTTCAGCAAGATCCCCGAGCGCGAGCATTGCGTGCATGCGGCCCACGTGCGGCGCAGCTGTGTTTGGCTCCAATGTGCTGGCTTGCTCAAAATCTTGCGCGGCTGCAGCGGCGTCTTGCAAGCCCAGCGCTGCGCTGCCGGATGCCACCCACCACGCGGCGATGACCGGCTGCTGCTCGATTGGCTGATCAACCGTCAGGCCTGATCAGCCCTTGTCCGCCTTGCCCGCTGCCGCCGCGAATTTTGCCAGGCGCACGTCCAGATGCCGTGGCCGACGCCCGTGATCTTCGGCGCGCTCCTTGCGGCGGATGGCGTTGCGCACCATCAGCGAACCGATGTAGCGAATCGGCTCCGGCGGGAAGAACCCCAGCGGTCCGTTGACCAGCGGCGAACGGGTCCAGACATTGTCGAGGCCCTGGACCATCGAAGCGAGAATCTGCCCGCCCATGTGACACGGCCCGACCCCGCTGCCGGAATAACCGAAGCCGTAGAACACATTTCCGTGGGCGCTCATCTGGCCGAAGAACGGTAAACCGGTGACCGAGCGATCCGACGGACCGTTCCACGTCGCTTCGACCCTGACCTCGGCAAACGCCGGAAAAAACTCGCTGAGGCTGTGCTGCAACAGGCCTGCATAGGGCGATGGCTGATCGAACACCGGCAGCATGCGCCCGCCATAGGCAAAGGTGTTGCCGCCCTTGCCGAGCATGATCCGGCCGTCCGGGGTGTTGTGGTAGTAGTGCACGAAAATTCGCGAATCGAGCACCGTGACACCGCTGGTCAAGCCGATTTCTTCGAGCAAATCCGGTCGGGGCTCGGTGATCAGCATGTCGCTGGAGACAATCGCCACGCTGCGCTCGAACTGCGGGAACGCCCGGGCCATCCAGGCGTTCATTGCCAGCACCACCCGGTCTGCGCGAACGGTGCCGTTGCGGGTTTGAATCCCCGCTGGCTTGCCCTCCTCCAACCCGGTCATCGCAGTGTTCTCATGAATGCTCACGCCCAACTGCAACGCCACCCGCCGCAAACCGCGCACCAGTTTCCCGGGTTGCACGCTGGCGGCCGCCGGGGAAAACCAGCCCTCCAGATGCTTGCTGGAACCGGCCATGCGCTGCACATCGGCTACCGGCCGTTGGATGAAGGAGTTGATGCCATTGCGCTCCAGCGCCGCGATCACGGCGTCGGTCGAACCGCATTGGGCACGGTTGGTGGCGGTGTAGAGCGTACCGTCGAGGCGGTAATCGGCGTCCACCGCGTACTGCTCGCAGAAGGCGCCGATGGCATGGATGCTGCGCTCTGACTCCTTGACCAGCCGCACGGCTTCTTCGACGCCGAACAGCCGTTCAAGGGTGAAGTACTTGGCCGACCACGACAGTGCACAACCACCGTTGCGGCCACTGGCACCGGCGCCGCAGATATCGGCCTCGATCAGCAACACGTCGAGCTCAGGGTTCTGCTCCTTGAGCATGATCGCGG
>OFRD01000080.1_pt1 | contig 33341 bp, 36 predicted proteins | sample 1543041 | NCBI WGS metagenome assembly OFRD01 (sample SAMN07774234, study PRJEB24372) | wastewater metagenome | isolation source: Exp Tend CN 100WW | collected 2016-02
CGAGATGAACCACCAGGGGGCAACGATGCAGACCTCTTGCGGAGCGATGCCGAGCGTTTCGACGTTGTACTTAATAAGCCGTACAAGCTCGTCCTCGAGTCCGTCGCGGTGGGTCTCCTGGTCGAACGACACCACGCTCGCATACTTCCTGTCCGTGCCCACGGGCTCGATCTTAGCAGGGAAAACATTGTAAAGGCCGAAATAGCTCACGATGCGGGCGGACGAGCGGTAATTGTCCGATAGGTCCATTTCCTTGAACGCGATTCCACACCGCGTACCGAAGTCCGCTGCAGTGATCGCATAGCCCCCAAGCGAACCATAAATCGCCTGATTGGGGTCTCCCACGACGAAAGCGGACGCTTGGCCTTTCGACCCCTTCAAGATCGACGCCAAGATCGCATATTGTATCTCGCGCGTGTCCTGAAACTCATCGACGAGCACGCATTCGAAGATCGAACCGAGGAGTACGCTGATTGAGGGGTGCTTCTCGATGAGCTGGTAGGCGTAGAAGAGGATCAACTCGAAATCTACCTGCCGCTCGGCACGAAGCTTCCGCCAATAGGCTCGCAGGACCCCCTTTATCGCCTCATGCTTAGCCGTCTTGTTGCAGGTCAGAACAAAGCCGCTCGGCTTGATGTAATAAGCGCAGTCGAAGCTGGTGAGCTTAGTGTCCCGCACCGCGCTGCACAGCTCCTCGTGCATACATTCGGTGTCATGGGCGTTGATGACCCGAAACCCGTGCTTAAGCGCCGGATGGTAGACCCCATAGGGCTTGAGGATCCACTCAATGCAGAAGGAGTGTATCGTGCCGATCCACAACTGGCTCGTATCGACGCCGAGCTGTTCGATCCGCTCGTGGATCTCGTCCGCCGCCCGGTGCGTGTAGGTGATCGCCACAACGCGCTTCTTGTCCGATTTGAGCTGCGATAGCAGGCGGGCGATCTTGTAGGTGAGGGTTCTCGTTTTCCCGCTTCCCGGGCACGCAACAAGGAAAACGCTGCCGGGATGTTCGATGGCCGCGACCTGCGCGTCGTTCAGATCCTTCCTGTCCCAGACAAACATTTCAGAAGCTCGCCAAGATTGCGTTGATGCCGTCGGCCGGAAAAGCCTGGAGCATCTCGGCCCGGATCCCGGCAAAGTCGATCTCGCTGCGACGGTAGCGGCCAATCTGCGCGCGCATCGCGGCGATGTCCGCGGGCGCGTGAAGCTGAGATGCTGCGAGCACCGACAGCCGATAGTCTAGCACGCTCGCCCACGTCCCGATCGAGACCGGGATATGCACCTCGAAGATCGCGTCGAGGATATAATCCGGGATGACGGTCTCTGGTGTGATCATGCGCCCGAGTATGATCGCGAACCAGCCCTTTCCGGCGTTGCGCGCCATCGTCAGCACGCGCGTGCCGAAGCGCGCGATGTCACCCGATTCCAGTTCCGACTTCGACGTCGCGATGGTGGCTGCATCCTTGTAGACGTCGCCCAGCACCGAAACGACGGTGCCGGCGTTGCCGGAGGAGACGAAATCGACCTCGAAGGTGTGATCGGCGAAATGCGTCGTCAACCAGCGATTGCCGTCGCACAGCTGCTTGAGCGCCGCCTCGCGCCGAAACCCTGCGACCTGTGACGCCAGCGCCTTCTTCTTCGCGGCGATCTCATCGTCGTCGTCGAGCATGTCCTCGACCGTTTCGATGAACGCGCGGTCGAGGTCTGTGATGATTGCGCAGCGCTTGCGGATGCGATCGTCGTGAAAGAGGATTGCCACATTCTCGAAGCCTGTGCTGCGGATGTTGATCAGGCTGATGCCCAACTCGTCCAGGCTGACCCCGAAGACTTTCTTGACGAGGATCGGGATCAGGATCTCCTCCGCGTCGCCCTCCACCAGCACCACACTTTTGGCGAAGAGCAGGTTGCTGCGGACCGCATCAAGGTAGCGCTGGATGTTGCCGATCTGACCGACATCGAGTCCAGCGGACGGCTGGAAAACTTCGCATCGCCCGCCCTGGCGGCCGAGAATGCTTATGTTCTCGACGTTGCTGACCTCGGAAATGTGGGTCGAGTGGGTCGAATAGATGACCTGGGTGTCATCATAATTCAGCCGGTCGAACAGCGTCTTCTGAATGTGGGTGTGAATGTGTGCCTCCGGTTCCTCGATCACGAGGAAGTTGGCGAAGGACTGCTTCTGCTTTTGATATTTGAACTCGAGCAGCTTCAGCGTCAGGTAGATGAGGTTCGCGCCGCCTAGGTGTAGGCGCTTGCCAACGTAGCGGCATCTGCTCGCAAACGGAGCGGATTTCTGCTCGGATTATCTGACAATGAGCAAAACGATTTGCTCACGCTATCTGCCAATGTGCTCACCAACATCCAGCGCTGCTCGCCATCATAATCACCTGCTCACATTATCTGCCAACGGCATCGCCATGGTGTCAGGGGCCGATATCGCCAAAATAGTCGCCGCGTTGATGAGCGTTCATGGTTGTTCGCCAGACGACGAAACCGGTCCATCCTATAGCCAACGTCAGCATTACAAAGCTCGGTGTGATGCCGATCGACCAGTGGAACCGCCTACTGATTGCCGGAAGGACCATGCCGGCGAGCACAGGCAGCAAGCATGATAAGCGCACAACAGCGCTTTTGCTGGTCCAGTTTCGCCCGATCATGCCCGGCAAGCCCAGATGCCATCGACGATAACGAGAGTGTCGAGATCAGTGACCACGCTGCCTCCCGAACAGGAAATGGTAGGTCAGGGCGAATACCGGCACCATGATCGCCGTCTTGATCGACAGGTTGTGGAGCACCTCGGGCCAGGGATGGACGAAGACGCCTTCGATCAGCGCACCCAGCGCGACGGCGAGGACACCGGTGAGAGCGCCAAAGGCCCAGCCCGGCAACTTCACGACTGGACCTCCCGGGCAGCACGATCGCCGCGCCAGATGCGACGCATGCGGGACAACTCGCTCCACCGTGCGGCCAGGATGGCGACAAGGCCGGCGATGACCATGCCGGACCAAGCATGGTGGTATGCGAGATACAGCGCGACGATCACGCCTGCTGCGGTGATGGTCTTGGCGAACACGGATTTCATCCTTTCGATATGACTGACAGGTTTCGCACGGTTCACACCGGGACGCCGGCCGCGCGTAGTTGTTCGGTGAGTTCCCGGGTGTGTTCGGGATCGAGCGTGCCTGCGAGCAGGGAGCGGACATCGGATGGCCGGGCGCCGAGGTGGGCGGTAAGCGTGACGGCATCGTAGCCGTTTCGGGTCAGCGTCGGTTCCAGGTCGTCGATCGCACGTGACAGCACCTGCTCGACGATCCCGGCGGTGACGGGCTTTGCGCCCAACCGGAAACCCTGCTCGAAGGCAAGCGTCAGGTGCATCTCGATCTGGAGCGGAGTACGCAGGCGTTCGGCGATGAGGTCGATCGCGTCCTCGTCCATCAGGTCGGCGACCTTCACCCCCTCTGCCGCGCACGCACCGAGCAACCAGGCGACATAATCCCGACGTGCCGATCCGATCCCCTCATAGTCGAAGGTCGTGGTCCGGTAGCCGATCTCCTCCATCTGCGGGCGGCGCAGATCGTTGCGCAGGCGCGGATGCCCGACAAGCAGGACCGACAGCAGCACGCCGGCATCGGCCACCACTTCCATAAGCCGCTTGAGGCCGGTCAACGTCTTGTGGTGCAGGTCGTGCGCTTCATCGACCACCAGCACGATCGGGCGCTTGCCCTTGCGCATCAGATCACGAAGGTCGCGCTCGCGCCGTTCGGCCTGTTTGGGGATCTTCACCTGCGCGCGGTCGCCGGACGACAGGTCGTAGAACAATGCCTCGATCAGCGAGGTAAGCGAGGTGCGCCGCTTGTCCACCGCCAGCGACTTGGCGACCGCGACCTTGCCGGCGCGCGCCAGTTCGTCCTCGATGCGGCGCAGCAGGTGCGTCTTGCCCGAACCGACCAGTCCGGAGACGACGATCAGCCGTCCGGTCTGCACCGCTGCGCAGACTTCGCGTACGATGACGCGCTGATGCTCGGTCTCGAAATTGCCCGCGCCCTGGAACGGGCGGGCGAGGCCGTAGCTGGATTGCACGTCGGCGAGCATCAACTGGTCCTTCGTCGTGACAGGAACCGGTCGCGGATGCGATCGGCGATGATGGCCTTGTCGAACGTCTCGCCGAGCAATGCGTCGATGAAGGCACGATCCTCCTCTGGCAGCGAGCCCAGCGGCAGTCGGAGCTGTTCGACGATCGCCTGTCGGGCGGCAAGGCCGGTGGCATGGGCCGTCTCGACGACCGGGTCCGGAAAGGGTGTGCGCCGCACGGCAAGCCCTGAGGTGGTAGGCGGCAGCGACGGCAAGGGCCGGTCACCACCCGTGATCGCGGCACGGGGCAGACCGAGCTGGTCGGCAAGCCGCACCACCTTGTCGAGCCGTTCTTCCGCCCGGCTCTTCTGGTATTTGCGGTAGCGATAGAGCGGCACCGCGCCGCGCGACGGCTCGAACGGGCCGAAGCGCTTGCCGTCGTGCTCGACGAACAGCGCCTGGTCGAACAACCCCCATAGCAGCGTCACCGTCTCGCCGGCGAGATGCGGCTCGACTTCATAGGTCGTGCCCTCGACCGAGACGGTCGCGTCACCGGCGACGTTACGGCGCTCAGGCTGGCGCGCGAAGGCGCAGAACCGCTCCCATGAGCACATCGCCCGGACGCCTTCGGGCGGCAGATGGCGCAGCCAGTGTTCGATGCGGGCGTGCGGCTCGGAGCGATGGTCGGCATTGTTGTAGGTGACCAGCGCGCGGCGCAGCCATAGATTGGCCTCTTCCTCGTCCTTGGGCTTGTGGAAGTGGTACAGCGTCTCGTGCACCTCCTTGATGGTGCGGAAAGGGCGCTCGACCTTACCCTTGGCGCGCGCGGCAGTGTGACGGTCGCCCTGTTTGGGTGGAAGGTGCGTCAGGACGCGGATACCGAGACTGCCCATCACCGACTGGAAGACACTCGACCGGCTGACTGGGCCATTGTCCATGTAGATCGTGACCGGCAGGCCCTGGAACGGCAACTCGGGTTCGGGCTTGGCGGCGAACGCATTGAACAGGAAGCGCAGGGCCGACTCCGCATCCTCGCCATAGGCACCGCGATATTCCTGATAGACCACACCGGAACAGTCATCCACCGCCGAGAACAGCATCAGCATTGGCCGACCGCGTCCTTCCTCGATCCATAGCGGTGCCTCCACCTGCTTGAGGTCGGACGGGCTCATATCGAAGTGCCACAGTTCGTTCGAACGTCGTGCCTGGAAGCGTACCGCTGCACCGGGGCGCGTTACCCGGGCATGGTCCAGCCCCGACGCGCGCAGCATCCGGTCGATCGTCGCCCGCTTCAACAGGCCCGGCTCGACCTTCACCAGACCTTCGGGGGTTTCGACCCCTTCGCCTTCCAGCAACTGGATCGCGCGCGCCGTAGACACGCGCCGCCCCTTGCCGTTGGTGGTGCGGATCTTCAGCGCCGCGACGATCTCGGCGTAGCGCTCCATCTGCGGCTGCGGCGCGACACGGGACGCGCCATGGTCGCTGCGCCGCACGGATTTGGGCCGATTGAACTCGCGCAGCGCGCGGTACATCGTCCAGACCGAGATGCCGTAAGCCTCGGCCGCGCGGGCGACGATTTCGGTGCGGCCCGGATCACGCGGAGACAATAGCGATAGCCGTCGGCGAAGCTCGACCAATGCCTCACCGGGCGGTCGCTTCCGCGCGTCAGCCATGTGCCGCGACTGGTTCCTTCACGGCAGCGGCGCGCCCGCGCTTGCCGGCATAGCGGTACAGCGTGGCGACCGACACACCCATGCGCCGGGCGATATCCCGCACCGGCAGCGACCCCTCGGTCATCATCGCGCGCGCGGCCGTCACGTCGGCCGGACGCATCGAGGGCGGACGCCCGCCCTTGCGACCTTGCCGGCGCGCCTCGACAAGCCCGGCGGTGGTACGCTCGCGGATCAAGGCGCGCTCGAACTGGGCGATCGCGCCGAACACGTGGAAGGTGAGCATGCCGCCCGGCGTGGTGGTGTCGATATTCTCGGTCAGCGACACCAGCCCGATCTTCTCGCGCTCCAGTTCTTCCGCAGAAGCAATCAGCTTCTTCAGCGAGCGGGCGAGGCGGTCGAGCTTCCACACCACGAGCGTGTCGCCGGCACGTAGTACCTCGCCCAGGATGCGAGCGAGTTCGGGGCGGTCGTCGCGGGCACCCGATGCCTTTTCGGTGAAGACCCGCTCGCACCCGGCGCGGCGCAATGCATCCAGTTGCAGGTCGGGGTTCTGGTCGCTGGTGCTGACCCTGGCATAACCGACCCGCATGACCCCTCGACCTTCTCCAAACCCGTCGAAGGCATAGCGTTTTGCGAAGCTGGTTTCCAGAACAGTTTTGACAAACAAGATGCCGCAGAAATGCGTGACCGCTCTAACGCGCCGGCAGGATCGTCAGAAAGGAAGGTTTTCGCGAACAGGGCCAGCGCATAATAGGCGATGACACCACGCAAGCGGAGAGGGTGTGATGACCAAAACCCAAATGCTGGAGACGATGAAACGCCTAGACGCCCATGCGAATGCCCTGCTGCTGATCGGTGCTTCCGATATCGATCTGCTCGGCGGCATGTTCGACGTGATGCCGGACTTCAAGGCGCTGCTCGATGCCGGATACGGCGAAGAGATCGAGAGAAACGCTGGTCGCTTCCCCGGCCTGCACCGCTACGCCGTCATGCTCTCAAACGTCGCCGAAGGGATCGCGGACGGCTCCATCCGGGTGCCACGCTGACGCCACTCCCGCTGGTAGATAATGTGAGCAGGCGACCATGACTGCGAGCAGGGCCGGATGATGGCGAGCACATTTGCGGATAGCGTGAGCAGAACGCTCCGCCCATTGTCAGATAATCCGAGCAGAAAACCGCTTCGTTTGCGAGCAGGCACCGCTACGATTGCAAGCGCCAACACCTAGGGAGCACACCGACCTGTACTCCGGTGTTACGTCTGCGCCGTCACAAGGGCGCGTATCGTCAACCGTTCGATCAAGCTGCTCACGTCATCGGCTGAACTGGTGAGTCCTTCCGTCAACCACCAGCTTAAAATGGTGATTATTCCGCCCACTACGACCCGAACAGCGAGTCCGCGAGGCACGGATGAATCAAACGGAAGATCGAGCCCCTCTGCGTATCGAATGGCGCGAGCCGTCACTTCCTGTCGCACTGCATCGCCACCGCCAACCAGCAGAGCTGCAGACGCGTGTCGATGGAGATCGACGAACTCCACGACCGATCGCACGGCGTTTCCCACATCTCCACGTACGAGAGCCGGGGCCACCTGCTTAACCAACCGTCCCATCAACTCATCCGCCACGTCGAGCAACAGCGTGTCGACGCCGGGATAATGGCGAAAGAAGGTCGCGTAGCCGACTCCGGCCTGAGCGACGATACGTTGCGCCGTGATCGAATGCGCGTCGCCGTCTTGCAACAGCGCCAGCATCGCGTCGCGCAGCAGCGAACGGGTTCGCGTAACACGAGCGTCCACGCCCTTTTCGCTATTGCCCCTTTTATGAGCCACAGTAGATCATATATAGCGGACCTTGGAGTAAAGGAGCAAAGCGATGAGTTCGTATTCCACGCTATCGCGCGAACCGTCCAGCGGGGTCGACGATCTCCGTGATGATCGAAAAAGCATTCCATCGCAGCCCATGGGTCGCGGTTGCCCAGTCCAGTCTTTTTCAGAAGCACGCGCGCTACTCCGGGACGATGAGCTGCATCAGGCCAGTTTCCGCGCTGATCTGATGGCAAGGTTCAGCGACGAGCGCTTTGCGCCGATCATTTTCCAGCACGGTGAGCGCCATCGCCGTCAGCGTGCTGCGACCGCTCGGTTCTTCACCCCCAAAACCGTCGACACCAGCTACCGTGCGATCATCGAACGTGAATCCGATGCGTTAATCGGCGACATGCAGCGTCGCGGCCACGCAAAGCTTGACGACATGAGCATGCGGCTGGCGGTGTCCGTTGCGGCCGAGGTTGTCGGTGTTACCGATAGTAATCGCACCGGGATGGCGCGTCGGCTCGAACGCTTTTTTCAGGCTGGCAATGTCGCGCTCGGCAAGTCGATCCTCGATCTGCCACGCTTCGCGCGGGCTCAGATCCACATGCTTAACTTTTATGTCCGAGACGTGTTCCCAGCGGTTCTCGCGCGTCGCCGTGCCCCGCGTGAAGACGTGATCTCGCATTTGATCGCCGAAGGCTATTCGGACCGCGCGATACTTACCGAGTGCGTGACCTACGCTGCCGCCGGCATGGTGACGACACGCGAATTCATCACGATGGCGGGATGGCATTTGCTCGAGCGCGAGGAGCTTCGGAAACGCTTCCTTGCCACAGATGAGACCGGGCGGATCGCCATCTTGGAAGAGATCCTTAGGCTCGAACCTGTCGTCGGGGAGCTTTCGCGACGGAATCCAAATACGGGCCAGATTTTCAAAATCGATATTCGACAGGCGAACGCTGATGTTGCGGCGGTGGGCGCGTGTCCGCATGCAGTCGATCCTGATCGCGCCTTGGCAGCGCGGGTCGGTAGCGCGGGGCTTGCGTTCGGTGATGGTTCGCATCGATGCCCTGGTGCGAGCATCGCAATTCTCGAAACCGCAATCTTTCTCGATCGCCTGCTGCGCATTGCGGACTTAACGCTGCAAGCACCGCCGAAGATCAACTGGAACGCGTTGATCACAGGGTATGAACTTCGCGATTGTCGCCTTCGCATTGCTCCCACAATCAGCTTGAAATCCGCAACCTGACCAGCGCTGCCGCATTGCTTCCCGCTACCATCATATGGCTCGGTAGCCCCTCCCTTGCCTGACGGAACCGGCAAGAATGACGAGACGTTCAAAAGATCATATTTAACAGGAGAAACCGATGCTTCGAACTCTTATACTTTCCAGCGCTGCCGCATTCATGATGGCTACGCCTGTCGTCGCTCAGGACATGATGGCTTCTACCGGATCCCTGACGCCGACAGAGGTGGGGGTGTCGCCCCTCTCTGCAACGTCAGCGACCGACTATGTCAAATTGGCGGCTGACTCGGACAATTACGAAATTCAGTCCAGCCGTCTGGCTCTGACGAAAAGCAAGCGCGACGACATCAAGTCTTTTGCCCAGCAGATGATCACCGATCATACCGGCACGACGAAGGCACTGATGGCAGCGCTGAAGAATGACGACCGCACGATCGCACGGCCCTCGACAAAGCTGTCCGCGGCCAACGCGGCCAAAATCGCGTTGCTGAAAAAAGCGCCGAAGGCGACGTTTGATGATCTTTATCTCCAGCAGCAGGCACAGGCGCATCAGGCGGCTTGGGCTCTGCACAAGGGCTATGCCACTGACGGGACCGATGCTGCCCTGAAGCAGGTGGCTTCCACCGCGGTTCCGGTGATCGAACGGCACTTGCAGCATGCCAAGCAAATGCTGCCTGCGGGCCTGACGCCTGCGCAATAACGCAGTGCGTCCATCGTTTGTTTAGAATGGCCGCTGGGTTTGTCTGTGAGGCAAAAGTTTCCAGGTTATTTCATAAGTGGGACGCCCAAGTCCCGGTTAACGCTATCGCACCGCTCCCCCGCTTGCGGGGAGCGGCGCGACTTTAAGGGCGGTCGGCTATTGAAGGAGCCGAGCTTGCCACAGAACGCGCCGACGACGCTCCCCTGATCCCAATGGCCGGACAGGATGCCGCGCCGGGTGATGTTGCCGATCGGCTTTCGGCGCGCGGCGAGTAGCCGCGCGCGCCGGGTGTCGCGATCGACCGGCTCGCCGGTGATGAAGTGGATCGCGGTGCGCAGCGCAATCATGGCTCGCGCCACTGTTCGACCAGCGCCACCATCGCGTCGCGGTAGCCTCAGGCACCGGGATAGACGGTCGGCTCCTGCGCGAGATACGCCATGACGATCACCATATCCTCGGCAATGATCGCGTCGCAGTTGCACAGGTGCAGAACCGGGAAATGGCCGTTGTCGCCACCATTCCACCACGCTAAAAGGAAGTCGGCCGCGCGTCCGGCTTGGCCGGTGTCGGACCCGGCGACGACGATCAGGCGGGCGATAGCCTCGCCTACCTCATCGAAGGCGACGGCGCGGATCGCGGGGCGGCGTTGGGGTGGTGACATAGCGACGGCTCCTACCCGCATCTTGGCGCGATCATGCAGGGAAGGGAACGGGGACCAACAGAGCGTCCTCGATCGGCGCGACGTCGCGCAGCTCGACTTGCGCGATCTTCTCGGCGCGTTCCGCGCCGACCGGATCGAGATAGACGTAGGTGTGGTCGGCAAAGACGGGGCTGCACAAGCGCCAGATGACGCCTTTGCGCCCGACGCGGCGATCGGCGCGGCCATCATAGGAGGCAAACGAACCGACGATGCGGACGCGCTGGCCTAGGCGTAGCCAGTTAGGGGTCACAACACGAAAGTGGATTTTGCGTACGCTATGAGCGAACGGACAGCGAACGGGCGACACTTGGAGAGAAGCAATCCGACCGCTTTCCGGGAGGTAGGTTTGATAGATGCCACCGTGTCGCGCTGCTTCCTTTCTCGAAAAGGATCGAATTTCGAGAATCACAGCGCACGTAGCCGCACTGTTGCCTGTACGAGGCCCGCGGTGTGCTGATGATCGCGCTACCTGCCCGTTTTTCGGCGATGCCGGGTCGGAAGAATGCACCGTCATCTACCATCTGGTCGACACCAAAGGGATGGTTATCATGTTGAATTGCTCTAGATATTGCCTGCTGGCAATCGGCCCATCCTGGTCCTAACCCAGAAGGACTGATGACGGGTATGGACGCACCGGGCAGTAGGAGCGGAGGCAGCGATCTCCGGAGCCTCACACACGCATATGACTGGACAGCGTCCGCGCTGGGCCGGCGCGAAGACTGGCCGCGTTCGCTTGAAACCGTCCTTGATCTGATGCTTTCGTCGAAATTCGCAATGTGTGTCGGTTGGGGGGCGGATCTCACGCTGTTCTACAACGACGCGTATGTCCCATTCCTTGGAGCCCGGCACCCCACGGCGCTGGGAAAGCCGCTGCAAGAGGTATGGGCCGAAGTCTGGCCTGACATCGAGCCGTCCGTTGCGGCAGCGATGGCAGGCAATGCAGTTGGTCATGAGGACATGCCGCTTCTCATGACCCGGCATGGCTATCCCGAAGAGACATGGTGGACGTTCGCATACAGCCCGTTGCGTGACGATGACGGCACTGTTGCGGGCTTCCTCGACATCGCCACGGAGACGACCGGCAAGATCATCCACGAGCGCGAACTGTTGAAACGAGAGGCGGAGCTGCGGGCGCTGAACAGCGATCTTGAAGACCAGATCGTCACGCGCGGACGAGAACGCGCGACGACATGGACGGTCACCTCCGAACTATTATCGGTCATCGAGCTGCGCACCGGGTGCTTCGATCGCATCAACCCGGCGTGGACGGCATCGCTGGGATGGACCCCGCAGGACATGGAGGGCTCGCCGTACACGGACTTTGTCATGCCCGAAGATGCGCTCGCGAGCGTCGCTGCTTTCGAAGAGGTGCGGGAGGGTAATCCAGTCCTGCGTTTCGACAATCGCTACCGGACCAAGGACGGTGCAATCCGCTGGCTTTCGTGGGTCGCGGTGCCGTTTGAGGGCAAGCTCTACTCAAGCGCGCGCGACATTACCGACGAGCGGGAGGGAGCGGACAAGCTGGCGCTGGCTGAAGATGCCCTGCGACAAGCGCAGAAGATGGAGGCCGTCGGTCAGCTCACCGGAGGGGTCGCCCACGATTTCAACAATCTGCTCACCGTCATTCGCGGATCGGTCGACCTTCTCCGACGCCCCGATCTCAGCGAGGATCGACGTGTGCGCTACATTGACGCGATCGGTGACACGGCCGACCGTGCCGCCAAGCTGACTGGCCAGCTTCTCGCCTTTGCCCGCCGTCAGTCGCTGAAGCCCGAGACATTCGATTGCGGCGAGAGCATCGCCGACGTGGTGCTGATGGTCCATACGCTCACCGGGTCGCGTATCGTCATCGAAACGGTCGTGCCCGACGATCCGTGCTACGTGCTGGCGGACAAGGGCCAGTTCGATACCGCCATCATCAATATGAGCGTCAATGCTCGTGATGCCATGGACGGCGAGGGCAAGTTGACGATCGTCGTAGGTCCGGTGTCCGGCATTCCAGAAATCCGGATGCATCCTCCGATCGCCGGCGATTTCGTGGCGGTCACGATCAGCGACACGGGCTGCGGCATTTCGCCCGAGAACGTGGCTCGCATTTTCGAACCGTTCTTCACCACGAAGGACGTCGGAAAGGGTACAGGTCTGGGGCTTTCTCAGGTGATCGGCTTTGCCAAACAGTCGGACGGCGACATCCGTGTTGAAGGCGGTGAAGCGGGTGGCACGACGTTTACCCTGTATTTGCCGCGGGTGACGATGGACGGCAGCCGCACCACGATCGAGGAAGATCAGCCGATCACGATCACCGGGGACGGGGTGTGTGTGCTGGTCGTCGAGGACAACAGTAGCGTGGGCGAGTTCGCGGTCCAGGCGCTGCGAGAGCTGGGCTACAGCACGATTTTGGCGCTCAATGCCGACGAGGCGCTTGCCGAGTTGGAGAAGGACTGCGACCGTTTCCACATCGTTTTCTCGGATGTGGTGATGCCGGGCATGTCCGGTCTCGAACTTGCACAGGAGGTACGCCGTCGCCATCCGCGACTGCCGGTCATCCTTACCAGCGGCTACAGCCATGTCCTGGCACAAAACGGACGACACGGTTTCGAGTTGCTGCACAAGCCCTATTCAATCGAGCAGCTGTCACGCGTATTCCGAAAGTCGATCACTTGGCAGGATCGGTGATAAACTAGCGGCAATGAGAGGCGATACCCCTCTGGTCGTCTTTCCCGAATGGGAAGGCGCAGCGAGAAGGCCGGGAAGGATTGTTCTCTTGATGCGCCCAGGGGAGCTACTTTCTCGAAATCTGTTCCCGATTGAGTTTTTTTCAAAACAGCCTGTCGCACATGGGAAAGCGGGAATATTTCTGCACGGCAGATGGCCGGTTTCGAGACGCCGAGATGATTTACTGAACGGCAGGATTTGGGCGGTTCCTGCCGTGGCCGTCAAACGCTGGTATGTCGGTCAGCCTCAGAGTGTCCGACAGCGCCCGGTTTTGACGGGTTGCCGGACAAGATCGGCGCTCAACGGGTTTACGGACACCTTCTGTTCACTCCTAGCGTACGCAAAACTCACTTTCGTGTCGTGACCCCTACCGGGCTGACACAGGGTCGGCTGCTGCATCGGCTTCCGTATCCTGGTCGAGATCTGCGATCGTTGAGGCGTGTCCCTTCCTGAGGTGCGCCGCTGGAGGGGATCTGAAGCCCTCGGAACCGAGAAATTCGTACTTGATGTAGCGATCGCTCTCGATCCGCTCGAGAACGGCATTGATGACCGCTTCGCGAGAAGGGAGCTGAAGCCGCTGCTGGAGGCGTTCCGCGATTGCAACAGCAATCGGAGACAACGCGATCGTCGAGCGGCGATAACCAGCCTGGTCCTCGCGCTCCTTCTTCAGTCGCATAGATCGGGTGCTGCGTTTTAGAGGCTGATCGTCGTTCGTCATAGGGCGACGACATTCTGCCAGGGTCAGGCGCGACGCAATACGGCTGCTGCATACCGAAGCAAGGCTGGGCCGGGCTGCACGGCGATCAACGCGCGGCTCACTGCGCGTGGGTGTCGAGACTGGCGCCCGCCGCCGCGAGCAACGTAAGTAGGATCCTGCTGGGCACGATAGTCGGTCAGCATGCCTTCGTAGAGGGTCATCGTCTTGTTCAACGATTGAAGAAAGACGGGGTCGAAATAGATCATCGGCTCGTTGAGGATATCGACGGCGAAGAAAGCTCGGATCACGTCGATTTCGAGGATCTCGGCGAGTTGATCGATCAGGTGGCCGGTTAACGGCGTTCTTCCCGCCTTGATCTTCACGACGAGGCTGAGGCTTCGCCCGAGACGATTCGCCACTTCTGGGTTGGTCAGGCCGCGACGCCGCCATTCCTCTCGGAACAGCGTGAGAAAACCCCGTTGTCTGTCAGCGCTGACGGCAAATGCCTTGCCTTGGTGGTACATGGTGCGACCCCCTCACCGGTCGCAATACTCCAGTATTCCGAGGATTTGTCAATCAGGCTTGGCGATTGGAACATGTGAACAATCCTTAAATGTTCCGTGAAATACGGCGAGCAGTGCTATTACGAAGGCGAGCCGAGTTGGGACTGGATGATCGGTGTACTGCATGGCTAGGTCACGCGCTTGCTGGAACATCGGTTTTTGGCTGAGCGGAATGCGCAGCGTGACCCGGACATCGCCCGGTAGATCGAGCTTCTGAGCCTCCTCTACCAACGCTTTCGGATCCTCTGCACAGAGGAAAATTTCCATCCCTTTCAATGCGGTAGCGGACACGCTCTCGAACGCGAGCGTGTGATGCGAGTGGATACGAATGGCGTGACTCGCGAGCCGGAAAACCGACTTATCGAACGTGAATGTGTAGATCACCTGGGACATAGGCGACCATATTCCTTCCCCCTAGGGATAGGCCATACCCGATGAGCAACAGCCCCAACCGCCGGTTGTCGGCGGGTGCAGCTCCCTCGTCCATCCTTCACAAAGACGATCGCAAGTAAACAGGGTAATTTTTTTACCCTGTAGGGGCCTGCGCGTCCGATCGCACCGATCCGGATCGATCTGTCTGAGCACCGCAAGCGCGAGCAACAGTGTTACAGTCGATGTCGCAGACAAGGTAACTTTTTTCCTCTGTTCAAGTGTTACGATTTCGTTTTTTTTATCAGCGGCGCAGCAATTCGCTTCGTCTATCAAGGGGAAAGAGCATGTCTGCACTTGCGATGCCGAAGGAGGGTCGTACCAACGCCGTCCTTCTCGGCCTGGCAATCATCGCCATGGTGATGGTTCTGGGCGCGTCGGCGGCCTTCGCCGGCACCGACACGACGTTCAATACCGCTCTGACGAAGTTCACGGACTTCCTCGAGGGCTCGGGCGGCAAGATCATCACCGTGATGAGCCTCGCCGGCGGCATCGTCGCGCTCGCGTCGGGTCGCTTCAGCCTCGGCCAGGTGGCCGTTCCCGTCGCGGTCGGCGTCGGCGCCGGCACCGGCATTCCGATCGTCACCTCGACCGTCACTGCGACGATCTGAGGCGCGGCTGGAATCAACCGCTGGGAGGGCGGCTTAGCTTATGGACCGGTATTCCATCCCCTCGCATCTCGACGACCCGGAGCTGATCGGCTTCTGGACGCTGGACGAGTTCCTCGCGATGGCGATCCCCTTCATCTGGGGCATCCTATCGCAGCACGTCGTGATCGGGTTGGTGGTCTCGTTGCTCGGGTGGTGGGGGTTTCGGAAACTCAAAGCCGGGAAGGCCTCGTCGTGGATTCTCCACATGGCCTACTGGCATCTCCCGTCGAGCTTTACCGGGCTTAAAGCGACGCCGCCCTCTCACCTTCGCGTGATGGTGGGCTAAATGGATTACAGTGTCGGCCTCGCGCAGTCGCAGCGGGTCATCAAGCAACGCAACATGCTCGGCATCGTCGCGCTCGTGCTGGCGGGCCTTGTCGTCCTGCTTTTCCTGGTGGGCGCGACACGCGACCGGGAAATCGTGCTGCAGCCGATCGTGCGCACACCGCTGACGCTCTCCTCGAGCGGGGTCAGCAAGGATTATCTTGAGATGGTCACGCGCGACACCGCGTTGATGACGCTCAATCGATCGCCGGAGAACCTCCAGTATTGGATGGACTCGATACTCGCGATCGCCACGCCCGAGAGCCACGGCGCGCTCAAGCGTGATCTCATGAAGATCGTCAATGAGCAGAATGGCTCGACGATCAGCCAGTATTTCACCCTCACCGGCATGAAGGTCGATCCCGAGGGTCTGACCTCTGAGGTGAGTGGGACACTCCACACTGTCGTCGGTTCGAAGTCGGTCACCGCCGAGCCGAAGATCTTTCGTTTTTACTGGGCGTATCGCGGCCTCTCCCTGCAGCTGAAGGGCTTCGGGATGGTGAGCAAGGCCGACAAGGACGGCGCCGCACTCGGAGACGCGTCATGAGCCCTCTGCTTGCATACGGTCTTATCGGCGCTGGAGGAGCGGTCACCAGTCGGTGGTGCCATCTGTCGCGATTGATCGGCGGGTGCATGATCGTGGCCGGTGGGGTTGCGCTCGCGGCGCCAGCTTTCGCAGACGAGCACGTGCTGGCGCGCGACAACAGCGAGGTCGCCTGCACAATGTCCAAGTCGGGGCTGACTCGCGTCAGCCTCAAGGACGATCGCTTTGCCAGCGTCTCCAAGCTCACCACCGGCGTCGACAGCGAGGACTTCACCGTCGTCAATGAGCCCAACCGCGGCGATATCTACGTCTCGGTGCCTGAAGGCTACTCCCGCGCGACGGTCTCCTTCTTCGGCACAACGGCAAAAGGCTACGTTTACAAGTTCTCCTGCCGCCTCGCCGGCGACGACGCACAGCAGGTCTTTGTCGAGAACAAGGACGTCGAAACCGAGAAGCAGACGCAGGTCGCTTCCGCGGCGCCGACCCCGCAGGAGGCATCCGCGAACCTCGTCCAGGCGATGTACGAGAATTCCAATCTCGATGGCTTCGAGATCCGGCCCGCGTCGATGGCGGCCGTAATGATCGGCGCTCTCAAGGTGCAGATGATCTCAGAATACCGCGGCGCGCAGATCGCAGGCCGGGTCCTGCGGATCCAGAACACCGGCAAGGCGCCGGTATCGCTCGGTGAGGGGACGATTGCGCCGTCTAACGCGATCGCGGTCTCGGTGCCGCACCCGGACCTCAAGCCCGGTGAAGCCACCACCGTCTACATCGTCACGCCTTCGGGCCTCGCCAACGGAGTGCGGCCATGAGCCTCAGGGACATCTTCAATCGCAACAAGGCCAAGCAGCTCGATGCTGAGCCCGAGGAGGGCGACGACACCGGCATGATGGCCGGCAATGAGGCCGTTCGGAAAAAGCAGACGATGTGGTTGTCGATCATCGCCGGCTTCATCGTGCTGTTCGGAGGTTGGTACATCCTCAAGCCGTCAGGCAAGGCCACGATCGCGCAGACCGACGGCAAGGACGTGACGATCGCGACCGACGACATGGTCAACCGCAACATGTCTCAGCGCGAGTGGCAGGCCTCTTCCGAGGCGCAGATGCAGTCCATCAACAATCAGCTGAAGTCGGTCGATGGCCAGGCGGCGCAGATGCGCGCGCTTCAGGAACAGGTCGCGGCGCTGCAGGGTCAGAACCAGTCGATGGCGTCCGATGGCCAACGGGTCATGAGCGCCTACCAGCAGGAGAACGACCAGCTGCGCAAGCAGATTTCCGACCGTTCCACCACGCCTGCACCAGCGCCGATCCCGACCCAGACGTACGGAGCCGGGCAGCCGAACTTCCGCACTCCCGGTGGAGCAGCGGGTCCGATGACGGCAGGGGAGGCGGCTGCGGCTGCGGTCGCTTCGCGCCAGATCAAGCTCGTCTCGTTCGAGGGTGGTCCCACCGGCACCGCCACCCGGATTTCCGGTGGCACCACTAGCTATACCGACAGCCCGAACTACCTGCCGCCCAACTCCATCGCCAAGGCGAAGGTCATCGTCGGCGTCGACGCTTCTGCGGGTGTCCAGTCGCAGTCCGATCCTCTGCCCGTCGTGCTGCGCATCACCGGACCGGCACGCTCGGTCTATCGGGACGGCAAGCTGCTCACTACACGGATCGAGGGCTGCCTCATCAACGGCGCGGCGCGCGGCGATCTCTCATCCGAGAAGGTCTATGTGAAGCTGCAGCGGATGACCTGCCCGCAGTCGAACGGCCGCTATGCCGTTTCGGACGTGAAGGGCTTCATCAGCTTCGCCGGCAAGACCGGCGTGCGTGGCCGGGTCGTCAGCCGCGAGGGTGGCCTGGTCGGTCAGGCATTCCTTGCCGGCGTTGCGGGCGGCATCGGCCGCGGTTTCTCAGCCAACGCCAACTCGTCGCTGCTCGGCTCGAACATCACGGTGAACGGCAAGCGTCAGATGCTCGGCGCTGGCGAGCTCGCAACCGGCGGCATCGGCAATGGTGTCGCGGAGGCCGGCGACATGGTCAGCAAGTATCTGATCGAGCGTGCCGAGCAATACCAACCGGTAATCGAGATGCCCACCGGCATCGATGTCGAGATCGTCTTCCTCGAGGGCGTCTTCATCCAGAACTGAGCGGCCTCGACTAGGTCGGAAAGGCGGAAGAGTTATGATGCAGGGTTTGGGATCGTTGTCCCTCGCGGCCATGGCGGCGCTTCTCACCGGAAGCGCGACGGCTCCCGACGGCGAGATCGTCAAGGCAGCGCTGGCCAAGAGGCTGCCTAAAACGCAGGTGACTTCGGTCGACTGCTCCAAGGTGGAAGGCTTGTGCGAGGTCGTCGCCGGGTCGAACCTCTTCTACGTCGACAAGTCGGCTCGTTTCCTTGTCATCGGCCGCGTCTACGACATGCAGACCCGCCAAGACCTGACCGCGGCGCGGTTGCTCGCGCTCAACCCCGACATGCTTGTTGGCGGCTCCGCGAAGGCGAATAGCGCGGCCGATGCGCCCGACGCACCGCCGGCGTCGGTGGGCGCGGGCACGCGCGTGACCCAGGCGGCGTCGCCGCAGCGCCTCGACCTATCAGTCCTGTCGAAGAAGGGCGCGATCGTCTGGGGCTCCGGCGCACAGACGGTGACCGTCTTCTCCGACTTCCACTGCGGATACTGCCGTGCGCTCAGCCAGTCGCTCGAGTCGATGAACGTCACCGTGATTGAGCGCCCTATCTCGGTACTGGGGAGCCGCGAGGTTGCAGATCTCGTGCTGTGCGCGCGCGACAAGCATGCGGCGGTTCGTGCCGCCTATGCGCAGGACGAGATCCGCACGGGTCCCAAGTGCGACACCAGCGGGCTCGATGAGAACGAGGCGTTCGCCAAGGCACATGGCCTCAACGGTACGCCGGTCATCGTCCGCTCGGACGGCGCGGTGATGGAGGGCTTCAAGCCGAAGTCTCAGCTCGAAGCATGGTTGAAGGGAGCGAGGTCGTGAAGAGCGATGTCATCTACCTGCCGGCAGGCCCGGTGCCTGCGCCGCGGACCCGTCGCAATCGTCTGCTGACGGGGATTGCTCTTGCCGTCGCCGGGCTCGGCATGACCAGTTGCACGACGTTCGGTACGAACATTTCGGGCAAGTTCGGCTGCGGCGCGCCGGCAGGGGGAAGCTGTGCACCAGCGACCGTCATCGACGACAAGGCGCTGGCCGAGATCACCGGCGACACCAGCTTCCGGCCGGCGGTGCAATATCAGCAGGGTCCGGTCCGACCCGCTCCACAAAGTGTCGCGATCGCCGCGGCCGGGCCGGTCGGGGTCGGGCCGCAGAAGGTCCTGCGCATCGTCTTCCCCGCGCACACCGACGGCGCTGGACGTTACCATGAGACGAGCGTCGTCCAGGCGGTGGTCGACACCGGCCAGTGGGTGGCGGCGACCAACGGGCATGGGCCGGGCCTCGCTGCCTCGACCACACTGAACGTCAGCCCCGAGATCCTGTCGCAGCTGGGCGCGCCGATCGACGCCGTGACCGCGAACGAGCAGGCGACCGCCGAGCGCCTGGTCGCGGATGCGCCGGCGGTGCCCCTTGCCGGATCGACCGCACCAACCGTCGGTGCGGTCGCGGCCGCGCGAGCCAAAGCAAAGACAGGTCGCCCTCTTGCCGCGACCAAGACGCCCGCGCCGGTGCCCGCATCCTCGACGACGACCGTCGCAGCGGCAGCGCCTGCAGGGCAGCGGATCGCTTCCTCGTCGCCGACCAATCGGCCTGCGCGCTTCAGCCCGAACGTGGAGGACTGATCCCATGGCAGCCAAAAGGGGGTTTATCGCCCGGATGCTCGGCGACACGCGTGGGACGGACGAGGGTACGCCCGCCTTTGACGCGCCGATGCTCTCGAATTGGCTGCCGTACCGCAGCTACGACGCTCGACACGATATCTTCTACCAGACGAACTCCATCGGCTTCGCACTCGAACTCGCGCCTCTCATGGGTGCAGACGAGCGAACCGGCGAGATCCTGGCTCAGCTTCTCTCCGAAAGCATCCCATCAAACGCGCGGGTCCAAATCCTCGCGTTCCAGAGCCCGCGCGTCGGCAAGCTGATTGCGCAATATGCGCTGCCGCGTTTCAAGGCGGGCGGCGTCCACCGCAAGATCGCGGAGCATCGTTCAGCGTTCCTGCGCCAAGGCGCGTGGGTGTCGATGTCGAAGGATGGTCCCTTCCACGTCCGCAATCACCGCATCTTCCTCTCGGTCTCGATCGCGAGCGGCAAAGCGACGCCCGAGGAGCTCGTCGGCGTACGGGACGGCATCGTCTCGACCCTTCAGTCGATCGATATGCCCTCGGTGAGGATGAAGCCGGTCGACCTCATCTCGTTGATCGATGACATCACCGCTCCCGCGTTCAACGTGGCGGAAGAGGTCCTCGAGTATTCCGAGCTCGATCCAATCGCCGATCAATGCATGCGTCGGGACGTGCAAACCGTGGTGCAGGCGGACCGGCTGCTCGTCTCGGTCGAGCCGCTTCGCGCGGTCACCAATCTGTCGGGTGAGACAGCCTACGAGGAGATCCGTCCGGACACGTTCGACTATCGCTTCTTCTCGGTCCGCAACCTGCCGAACCGCTGGGCGCCGTGGGACGTCCAGAAGCTGATCGGCGACATGTTCTCCGACAAGCTGCGCCCGGGGTGTCCGACGCTCACGTCGCTCTGCCTATGCTACCAGGACGAGCAGGCCGCATCCTCCAAGGCCGGCTATAAATTCATGCGCACCTCGAGCCTCGCTGACTCCAAGTCGGCGCGACTTCTTCCGCAGCTCAAGGATCAGAGCCGTGAGTGGGAGCACGTGACGCAGGAGCTTCGCCTCGGCAAGAAGCTCGTTCAGGCCTATTATTCGGTCGGCATCATCAGCCCGAAAGGGCAGGGCGACGCCAACGAGCGCACCGTCAAGTCGATGTACAAGGCGGCAGGATGGGATCTGCTCGACGAGCGTTTCCTTCAGATCATGGCGTTCATGTCATGCCTGCCGATGACGTTGGGCAACGGCATCGACAGCGACCTGAAGCGCATGAAGCGCCTGCGCACGATGCTCACCAGCACGACTGCGAATATGCTCCCCATCCAGGGTGAGTATCTGGGCGGCCACCTGCCGCACCTGATGTTCGTCGGGCGGCGAGGGCAGCCCTTCTTCTGGTCGCCCTTCGAGAACAAGGCGGGCAACCACAATGTGGCGGTGTTCGGCAAATCGGGCTCGGGCAAGTCGGTCGCGCTGCAGGAGCTGTGCGCCGCCTTCGCCGGCGTAGGTGCGAAGATCATCGTCATCGACGACGGTCGCTCCTTCGAACACATGGCCAAGAGCCTCGGCGGCAATTTCGTCGAGTTCCGCCTTCGCGACGGCTTCAGTCTCAATCCCTTCTCGATGATCGACGAGGCGCTTGTGGCTCAGGACGAGGACTATCTCGTCGACGCGCTTGCGATGCTTAAGTCGATTATTGGGCAGATGGGCCGTCATATCGACAAGCTCAATGACACCGAGCGCGGCTTGATTGACCGGGCGGTAAACCGGGTGTGGGAGGCAAAGGGTCGCGGCGGTAGCGTCGATGACGTGGTGCAGGAGCTGCGCACCGACGGTAGCCCGCAAGGCACCGATCTCGCCATCGCCATGTTTCCGTTCTCGTCTGAGGGCACCTACGGCCAGTTCTTCGTCGGCGAGGCGTCGGTCGATATGTCCAACGCGCTCACCGTTTTCGAGCTGTCCGACCTGGCCAGTCGCGAGGAGCTGCGCTCGGTCGTTCTCACCGCGATCATGTTCATGTCGAGCCAGACGATGCGCCGCATGGATCGCCAGATCCCCAAGGCGCTCTTGATCGACGAGGCGTGGCAGATGCTGCGCGGCGGATCGATGGCCGATTTCGTCGAGACGTACAGCCGTACGTGCCGCAAGTACGGCGCCTCGCTCATCACGGCCACGCAGAGCCTGAACGACTACTACAAGTCGGAGGGCAGCCTTGCGGCGCTGGAGAACAGCGACTGGTCGGTCATCTTAATGCAGAAGCCCGACACGATCTCGGACTTCCAGAAGCACGGCCGGTTCGACATGGACCCCTATACCGAAAGCCTTCTGCGATCGCTGAAGCGAAATGGGGCTGAATATTCGGACATCATGATCAAGGGGCCGGACAGCCAGGCGGTAGGCCGGCTCGTCCTCGATAAATATTCGGCCACGCTCTACTCCTCTAGCCCGCAGACGTTCGCCGCGATTGAGCACCTGATCGAGCAAGGCTTCTCGATGGACGAGGCGATCGAGCGCGTCGCGTTTCCGGAACAGTATCTGGAGGCTGCGGAGTGACCGCCACCAACGAGTTCGGCTTCGACAGCGACTGGCATGTCGCAAGCGGCCGGGGCAGGGCAGTCCGCTGGCAGGGCGACCTACGCCGGGCGATCGCCGACACCAGCTACATCGCGCTGCGGTTCTCGGGCTGGCTCGCCATGACGACGCTGGCCGCGCTGGGCGTCACCGTGCTGTTCTTCTTGATGCTGGGCAATTTCACCCCGCTCGGCTTCTTCTCCCAGGTCGCCAATTTGGGGTCGCACTTCGTTGCGGCTGACGCCGCGCGGCGCGCGACGTTCGTCGGCGAGCTGCGCATCGTTGCCCTCCTCATCTTCGGGGTCATCGCGCTGCTGCGCTGGCAGCTGCTCTTCGCGATCCTCGTTTCCTCGAAAGGCCCTCGTCATGGTTGACGTCCTCGACAAACCCACGCCGGCCGCGGCCGCTCATCCGACGGCGTCACCCAGCGAGATGCTCGATCGTACCGGCCTAGACGCGCCGAGCGCGCGCAAGCCGCCTCTTGCAGCACCGCCGGCGACGAAGAAAGCCGAAGGCCTGCCTCCGATCACCTGGGCCATGGCAGCGATCGCGATTGCCATGCTGCTCTGGGGTGCTTGGGTCACGAAGCATATCGCCAGTCCCGCGGCTGCAGTGCCGATGGCGAGCGTCAGGCTCGAGGCGATCGTCAGCGAGTATGTTCAGGCGCAGAGCCACAGCAATGGCCAACCCGACGCCGTAGCGGCGCAAACTCGCGCTTTCATGGGCACGCTTGACCAGGAGCTGCAGAAGATAGGGGCCTCGGGTACGACGGTGCTCGTCGGCGAGGCCATCCTTTCCAAGAACGTCCCAGACATCACCGATCAGATCCGCCGTGCGGTCTATGCGAAGGTCCCGCTTCCCGTGGCCTCCGCAGCCCCGCCGGCTGGTCCCTCGGTCGGCGCGGTTACCCCATCAGCCTCCGGGGTAGCCGCGCCGATTGCGCCGGCCGCATCGCCGTTCGCATCGCCGCCACAGGGCTCCGGGCTCGACGCCGCGATCGCGCCCTCCGTTACGGGACAGGCCGGTGGCCAGTAACGCCACCTCTCTCGACCCGATCCCGTCGGAGAGGGCCGTCCGCCCCGACGCGCTGGCGCGCCGCGTGCTCTTCACCAAGCGCGTGCGGCAGTGGAGCGCGGTCGCGCTGATGGCTGTCGCCTGGGCTTCCTACAACACCATCTCGGACTGGCAGAAGCACAACGCCTTCCTCATCAACGCCAGCGATAGCCTCCCGAACTGGGCCTTCTTCGTCCACCTCCACCATACACCCGCGAAAGACGACTACGTCTTCTTCGCACCGCCCGCGAACCCGCTCGTGCGGCGCCATTTTGGACCGGACTCCGGCCCGTTCGGAAAGCGAGTCATCGGCATGCCGGGTGCGCTCGTCGAGCACCGGGGATCTGACGTCTATGTTGATGGCATCCGCGTTGCCCATATGAAGCCGTTCACCCGCACCGGCGAGCCGCTCACCCCGGGACCGGTCGGCCGCGTGCCGCGTGGCTGCTACTATGTGGGCACTCCCCATCCCGACGGGTTCGACAGCCGTTATGCCGAGATTGGCTTCGCCTGCGCGAACCAGGTGATCGGAACCGGGACGCCGATCCTGTGAGCTCGCGTCGCCTCCTCGCTGCGAGCATGTTCGCCTCCGCGTTGGTCGCGAGCTCTTCATGGCCGCTCGTCCAGGGCGCGCTAGCCCGTGATCACGGCGTGATGGGTCAGACCTGGGGTATCGCCGAGCCTGACCTCCTGACGACGATCGACGGCCGTCTCAAGGCACTGCAGGCGAACGGAGGAATCGAGCGCATGCAGGCGACGATGCGCGCGAACGCCGAGAACCGCGTCCGTAATCCACTGGCCGTAAGTGGCATCATGCCGGTTCGCGAGGCGAAGAGCTGGACCTTCGATCCCTCGATCGTGCTCGATCGGGATTTGCGGGACGTGAAGGGCAACCTCGTCGCGGCGGCCGGCACACGGGTAAATCCGCTCGCATTCGTTTCGCTCAAGACGGACCTCGTCTTCATCGACGGCCGCGATGATGCGCAAGTCGACTGGGCGCTTAAGCGCTGGAGCGCGACGGCTGCCAAGATCATCTTCGTCGCCGGGTCGCCTTTCGAGCGCATGGGCGAGAAGAAGCGCCGCTTCTTCTTCGACCAGCAAGGCAAGCTGACAGGTCACTTCGGCATCACCCACGTCCCCGCGATCGTCGCGCCAGAAGGCCAGGCGATGCGGGTCAGCGAAATCGAGTTGCCGGGAGGCGCGTCATGATGTGGCTCGACATGCTTCGGACGCCGATGGCGGCGCCCGAGACACGCTCGCTCAAGAGCATGCGGTTGACGATCCTCGCTTCGTCGGCGCTGTTGATGCTGACCATCCTCGCGTTGGCGCCGTTGCGTAGCGCGATTGGCGTGGGGGCAGGGGGGATCGCAGCCGCGTTACTCGTCATGCTCGTCATCCTTGTGCCGGTCTATGCGACCGCCAAGAACCGAGCGGACAACGCCTATCTCGATCAACTCGGTGCGGCGCACGAAGCTGGTGACGCCGCATGATCCGGCGCTTGCTCGCCTTCCTCAGCGTCATCGCGGCGTTCGCCTTGTTGCCGGCGCCGGCGAGCGCAGTCCCATCGAACTGCACCGGCAAGTTCGTCAATCCGATTACCGACGTCTGCTGGTCGTGCCTGTTCCCGCTGTCGGTCGGTGGCTTGCATATCTGGCCGGGATCGCGGCCTGATACCAAGAACCCCGATCTCCCGGTCTGCGCCTGCGGCAGCCCGGTGCCGCGCATCGGCATCGCGATCGGCTTCTGGGAGCCAGCACGCCTCGTCGACGTGACGACAAAGCCGTGGTGCTTTCCGAACCTTGGCGGTCTTCGGCTCAACCCGGGCCTGGACATCGGGCAAGGCCAGTACACGGGGCCGCTGATCAGGGGGGGCTCCACCCAAGCGTCGGCGAACTGGCAGGCTCACTACTACGTCTATCCGCTGCTCTACTGGCTTGAGATCCTCACCGACTTTGCCTGTTTCGAGCAAACGACGTTCGACGTCGCCTACATCACGGAAATCGACCCGCTGTGGAACGACGACACGCTGACCACGATCATCAACCCCGAAGTCGCGCTGTTCAACAACCCGATCGCGGTCGCGGCGTGCGCGGCCGACTGTGCTGCGGCGACCGCTAAGCTGCCGATCGATCAGATGTTCTGGTGTGACGGCTGCAACGGCTCGATGTTTCCGATGAACGGGAACGTCGCTGCGCACAATTCGCCTGTTCAATCGTCCCGGCTCGCCGCGGAGCGGTTGTTGTTCAAGATGCACCGGCAGGGTCTCGCCTGGGGCACAGCGGGCTCCAAGGCGCTCTGCAACAAGTACATCATGCCGATCCTAAAAAAGTCGCAGTACCGGATCCAGATGACGAACCCAACGCCGACCGTGAGCGGGAAGTACGCCTGCTCTCCGATCGGTGCATCGACACTGCCGCCAGATGCCGGCCGCGCGTTCCCTGTGGGAGGCGAGGACTTTGGCTACCTGCTCTGGCGCAAGCGCAACTGCTGCATGCTGTGAGGGCCGGACCGATGCGCAAGATCCTCCTTTCCGCAGCCGCGCTCGCCACGCTAGGCACCGGCGCTGCCGTGATCGCGCAGACGGTCGAGGGACTGAACCTCGACGCCATCCGGGCTCGCTCGGAGACGATGTCGGCCGACGCGCAGGCTCTATCCAACGAAGTCCAACGCCGCGGCGACGCCTTCCGCAAGGACGCGGAGACTGTCCACGCGGTCGCGATGGAGAAGGTTCGGACGATCGATCGCGCGGCCCTTCCCAAGGGACCGACCGGCGCCGTCGACTTCGATGAGATGATCCAGACGGCCTCGGCGAACATGAAGGATAATCGCGGCAGCGCGCCGCAATTCATGGTCTTCGTCTCGACATCGATGCCGGAGCAGGCGCTCAAGCAGATCATCTCGGACACCTCGGCGGCAGGGGGGGTCGTGGTGTTCCGCGGCTTCCCGGGCAACTCGGGCAAGGCCTTCATCGCCGCGCTCTCAAAGGTGGTCACCAAGGATCAGCAGTTCGCATCGATCGGTATCGATCCGCGCCTGTTCCGTGCCTTCAACGTCGATGCGGTGCCCGCCATGGTGGTCACCTCCACGGACTTCACACCGTGCGACGGCCTTACCTGTCGCAGCGAGCCGCCACCTTTCGACCGCATCGTCGGCAATGTGACGGTTCGCTATGCGCTCGAGACCTTCGCCGATGCGAACGGACCTGGCGCGCTGATCGCAAAAACCGCGCTCGGCAACCTCGGCCGGGCTCCCTAAGCATGACGGGGGGCCGCCTCATCCTCGCCGGTTTGGCCGCGTTGCTGGCGGTTCCCGTCGCGCTCGATGCTCAGACGAGCGGACAGCCGCAGTCCCAGTCTGGTGGCGGCTATTACGACATGGGCGACTATTCCTATTTCAACGAGCCCAAGTCGGCGACGCCCGCGCCGACGCCCACCCCGACGCCCCGGGCGAATGTCACAACAGCCAAGCCCCTTTCGGTAACCCAGGCCTCGAGCCAGACGAATGCGCAGGCGGCCGTGAGCGCTCAGGCGGCGCAGCAACCTACCGCGCAGATGGCCGGACAGCCGTACGTCTACCCCAAAGGGGACCTGGACAAGGCTAGGGCAGACGCGAAAGCGCTTGCCAAGCCGGCTCGCGCGAATGCCGCCAGTCTGCCCACGTCGACCCCTCTGACCGATGTTCCGGGCTACTCGCCAAACGCAAACCCAGCGGAAGCGTATGCCGACGACCCTGACGGGTTAACCGCGGCCGGCAATGCCGCGGTAGGCAGCAACGATGCTTGGAAGATGGTCACCGACCCGGACCGGGTGAAGGTGACCCTCGCGCCGAACGAGATCGCGCGGGCGCAGGATGTTGAGAAGGATCCGAATAGCTTTCTCGATGGACAATCGATGGGGGCAACTGACGGCAGCTGCAAACCTCTGCCCCCAGGTGGCAGCGCGGGGTATTACGAAGCGAATTGCAACTCGGGCACCAAGGTCGAGGAAGGCGAAGCGGTCTGCCGTACGCCGCTCGTCGTCGACGTGACCCCTGGGTCGACCAAGTATGTCTACACTTGCGAGAACTGGATCGGTCGTCGCCCGACGTCGAACGACAACACCTCGCGCCGCTGCACGCCTGCGTTTACCCAGCCCGTGGCTCAAGGCATCTGCCGCGAGCGGTCGCGCACCACCGTCCTTTATGACGTCTGCCGCCAAGGCACGATCACCAAGTGCTTCGAGCCTGACTCCGAAGAGGGCGAGGAGATCACCTACGAGTGCGATTCCCCGGCAGTGCCGCGCTACTATTCGACGGAAACGGTGGGTCAGGTCGTCAGTGAGCGTCGCGACGAGGCGATGTGCAACGCGACAACATCAGGCAAGACGTGCCAGCTCAAAGGCGAAACCTGTGTCGATCCGGATCCGACCACCCGAACAATCAACGGCGTTCAGGTCACCCGCGCGTGCTGGAACTGGGAACGCAGCTACACATGCACCAGCATGACGCAGACCTCGGATTGCGCCAGCCTCGCCGGCAATCCGAAATGCACCTACGTCCGCGACGAGTGCCTTGATGATCCGCAAGATGGCCCCTGCAAGGTTTCGACCAAGGTCTACAAGTGCCCGCTTCCAGACAAGCAGGACGACGCCAAGCAGTATATCTGTGGTAGCGACGTCTATTGCATCAATGGAGACTGCGAGCCCGTCGAGCGCGAGGCATCGACCGAGTTCAAGGATGCGGTCGTCGGGCTCCACGCCCTGGGGCAAGCCAATGCGGAGTTCAACGAAAGCACGCTGACGCTGTTCTCGGGTACGCGCGAGACCTGCAACAAGAAGATCTTCGGCGCGTCGAATTGCTGCTCGGGCAAGGGCGTACCGCTCTTGACCCCTTGGTTATGCAGCTCTGCCGAGAAGCAGCTCGACCAGAAAGACGACAAGGGGCTTTGTCATAAGCTTGGATCCTACTGCTCGGACAAGGTGCTCGGCATCTGCGTAACATCAAAGGATGCATATTGCTGCTTCGCCTCGAAGCTGACCCGCATCCTGCAGGAGCAGGGGCGCCCGCAGCTCGGTAAGCCATGGGGCAGCGCCAAGAAGGGCACCTGCGAAGGCTTCACGATCGACGAGTTCTCTCGTCTCAACCTGTCGGTGATGGACTTCTCCGAGGTTGTTGCCGAGTTCACGGACGCCGCCAAGCTTCCGGACGAGCTCGCGACCTCGACCATGATCCAGCAGCGGATCAAGGACTATTACGAAACGAGGAAGCCGAAATGAGCGATGTCGCGCCTTTCGACCGTCATCGCCGCTTCACCGACATGTCGGTCATGGAGTTCGCGTTGCTGATCGCCCTGATGCGGGTCGGTCCGCATCCCCTGGCCTTTCTTCTGCCGACGCTGGACGCATGGTTTGACTGCAAGCTCGGCGTCTCGGATCTCGAACCGACGGCTGGTCGGCTCGTGAGGGCCAATTACGTGCTGCGTCGTGGCGACACCCTCTACCCGCGCCGGCACACCGCAGGGATTGTGATGGGCCTCTACGGCTCTCTGTTCAGGGTCCTCGCGGACGACATGACCAAGCTCATCTCGGCCCATGAGCCGAACATGCTCTCGACGATGAAAGCGTACCTCGACCGCAAGGCGACCGAGGAGCGGAACCAGGACAAGGACGGGGATCAATAATGCGCACCACACTCACGCTCGCTCTTGTTGCGTCTCTCACGACGGCAGCAATTGTGCCGCCTGCGGCGATCGCTCAGGCCCGTTATGCCGAGGAGCCGATCGCCGGCGTCGAGGGGCCCGGCGATCTGCCTGACAGCGTTTCCATGCGAGGGCAGGGCGATGTTGACGTCGATCGGGAGGAGGATGATCGTCGTACCGCGAGCCAGACGGGCGATGCCTTCTACTGCCAGCAGCGCAAGCTTGGGACCTGGTTCTATTGCGACAAACCAAAGCCGAGCCCTGCCGATCGCAAGGCAGCGCAGCCCGCGCAGTCCGCGGCCGAGCAGCTGGCGGCGATCGGCAAGGAACTGGACGAGAAGAAGGCGAGGGCGATCCTCGACCCGACACCGGAGAACGTCTCGTCCTACATCAGCTACCAGCGCCAGCAGCTAAACCGCGCCTCATCGTTTGCGGACATGTGGCGCCGCTCGATCTGGCAGAATCCGGAACTGGATTACACGCTGCAGCGACCGGTCAATCAGCTGGGCAAGCGCACATGGCTCGATACCCGCACGGCGGACAAGAACCGCGTGCTGGGCTCAATTTCTAAGCGGTACGGGGTCTTCTATTTCTACTCGTCCGCCTGCGCCGCATGCGAGGTGTTCGGGCCGATCATGCGTAGCGTGTCGGATCGCTTCGGACTGACCGTGATGGCGGTTTCCCTCGATGGCGGACCCTCCAAGACTTTCCCGAACTTCACCGTCGACACCGGCCAGTATCGCGCCATGGGCATGCAGGGCGGCCAGGTGCCGGCGCTTGTCCTCTTCGACACTGTCACCAAGCGGCCCATGCCCATCGGTTACGGCGTCATGGCCGCGGATGAGGTGATGGATCGCATTTTCACTCTGACCAGCGTCGAACCCGGGAGCGACTTCTGATGCGCCGCCTGATCCAGTGCTTCACCCCGCGCCGACTTGCGAAGCTCGCTGCGGCGACCTTTGCGCAGCTGACCATGCTGCTCGCGGTGGTCGGTCTCGTCTCACAGCCGGCGATGGCAGACGTCGGATCGGAGATGAACAGCTACTTCAACGCGGCTGGCTCTTCCGCGAACGTCACCGGTCCGGCTGCGTTCAACGGTCAGTCGGCCGGATACTACTCGGGCGGCTCGGTTTGGAGCCGTTTTCCGCAGAAGTCGATCAATCCGGTTAGCGTGGCTTTGCCCTCCGCTCGCGCCGGCTGCGGCGGGATCGATCTCTTCGCCGGCAGCTTCAGCTTCATCAATGCCGACGAGATGGTCGCCACGTTGAAGGCAACGGCGAACAACGCGATCGGTTTTGCCTTCCAGCTCGCGATCGACAGCATATCTGCGCAGATTGGCGGTGTCATGAAGGACATGAGCCAGCGCGTGCAGGCCCTCAACGCTTTCAATATGTCGAGCTGCGAAGCCGCACAGCAAGCGATCGGCTCGATCTGGCCGAAGATGGACGGCGCAAGCTCGACGATTTGTCAGCAGGTTGGTGGTGCAAAAGGCTTCTTCTCCGACGCCGCCTCGGCACGTCACGGCTGCACCAACAAGGGTGAGCGTGAGGACACGATCGCCAAGGGCGGCGACGACGCCGAGCTCGTTCAGTCGAAGAACTATACCTGGTACGCGCTCAACGCGAAAAGTGCGACCAAACCGTCAAAAGAATATGCCGAGTTCTTAATGACAATGGTCGGCACGATAATCTACGATTCGACCAAGAAGGCCGACAGCATGGGCGGCTTTCGCTTCATCGCTCCTGCGAGCTGGGACACGTACCAAGCCCTTCTTGATGGGACGACATCGGCGCCGACTGATGTGTGGTCGTGTGACACCACGGACGACAAGGGCTGCCTTTCGCCGACATCGACCAAACTCAGCATCCCAACGGAAGTGGCGCTGCGTACCCGCGTCCTGAAGATGATGGATAGCATGAGCGCGAAAATTCGCTCGAACGCGGCATTGTCTGGCGACGAGATCAACCTGCTCGGCATGACCTCCATCCCGCTCTATAAGATCCTCGTCGTGAACGAGGCAGCGCACATGGGCCTCGGCTCCGGCGACAAGGCCACGCTCTCCGAGATGGTCGCGATCGATCTCCTCATTTCGATGCTTGATCGTATGCTCGACACGATCTCCCAGGCGCAGCAGGGCGCCAACTATGTCTCGACCACCGAGTTCGAGACATGGCGCAAGCAGGTCGACAGCGTGAAGACGGAGCTTGCGCGGCGCAGCACGAAGATGGCTGGTGAGGTCCAGAACACCTACCGCGTGATCCAGCAAACGCAGTTCCTGGAGTCCACGCTCAAGAACACCATGAGCCCGCAGATGACAGCCTCGCTCCGTTTCGGACGCGGGTTGAGCTCGCAGGGTCTTCGGTAAGCGACAGGGCAGGGGGCCAGGACGATGGGCGCGCTCGAGGTTTTTACGATTGGCGGGGGCGAATACATCGTCAACGTCTTGAACGCGGTCGCGGCATGGTGCGGGGGCGGTGGCTACCGCTCCATGCTGCAGGTCGTCATGGTGATGGGGCTCACCTACTCGCTCTTCGTCGTCGCCTTCTCGCTGGACTGGCGGGCCTGGTTCAACTGGTTCCTGCAGTCGACCCTCATCTACATGATGCTGATGGTGCCCACCGTGACGATCAAGGTCACGGACCGGATCAATCCGGGGCTGGCGCCGGCCGTGGTCGACAACGTGCCTCTGGGCCTCGGTGTCATGGCGTCGTTTACCAGCCAGGCAGGCGACTGGCTGACTCGCTCGGCCGAGACAGTTTTCGTCATGCCGAACGCGCTCGCGCTCTCAACCAACGGGATGATCTACGGCGCGCGGTTGATGGATAAGGCGCGCACCTTCGAGCTGACTAACAGCGTGTTCCGCGCAAACATCGACGAGCACCTGAAGCAATGCACGTTCTACGACGTGCTCCTGGGCTTCAAGTCGATGAACCAGCTTACGAAATCGAACAATCTCTGGGAGGCCATAGGACCGGGATCGCCGGCGCGCAGCCAGCGCTGGATTACCTCGACCGGCCCCGACACGACGGAGAACTCGATCATTCCATGCAACGAGGCCTACTCGCGGATGAACAATCAGTGGAAGGCCGAGTACGACAACGACATCCCCTGGTTTAGCAAGAGCGCCTATCCCGGCGTCGCCGATGACATCGCGGCGGAGCGCCTGAAGAACGATCTGCCGATCGTCGCGGCTCAGATGCACGGCTCGAGCAGCGACGCGTATGGCTATTTGCGGCAGGTTTCGATGATCGACGCCTTCCTTGCGGCGCGCGAGAGCTTCTCCGAGGCCGGGTGGGATGCCTATGCTGCGCAGCGCGCTGACGCCCAGGCAAAGAACACCTATACCTCGATCGCGCAGCAGGCGATGACATGGGTCCCGCTGCTCGGCATCGTCCTCACCGTCGTCTTCTACGCCATGTTCCCAGTGCTCTTTCCGCTCTTTCTGTTTCCGCGCACCGGAGTGCAGACGCTAAAGGGCTACGCGACCGGCTTCTTCTACCTCGCCTCGTGGGGGCCGCTCTACGTCATCCTGCACATGTTCGTCATGAGCAGGGCGGCGAGCCTGTATCATGCTGTCTCCCCGAACGGGCCAAGCCTCCTTGTGGTCGACGGCATGGCGAGCGTGAACGAGTCCATCACGACTTTGGCCGGCTTTTTAATGATGAGCGTGCCGTTCATCGCCGGCGGCATGGCGCGCGGCGCCATGGCGATCGCGGGACACGCGACGTCGATGCTTCAGCCCGCACAGAGCGCTGCCGAGCAGGCCGCGACCGAGCGGACGACCGGCAATTACTCGTACGGCAACACCTCGTTTCAAAACCTCACGGCTGGAAACACTCAGGCCAACAAGTTTGACGATCAGCCGAAGTTCAACTCCGGCTATGCGTCTAGCTCCTTCACGAATGCCGATGGCGGCGTGACGTATGGCTTCTCTGATGGGGCAAACGCCTTCGACACCTCGCAGGGGATCTCGCGCCTCGGTTTCACTCCGACGCGGACCGCTGGCTTTGACAGTCAGATGAGTCGTGCCCTTTCGGAGGGCCAGTCTCATACCGACTCGTTGCGAAACTCGGCTTCGCAATCGTGGAACGCGACCGCCACAACTGCGACCGACCTGATGAGCGCGGCGGAACACCGTCGTGGAAGTTCGA
>OFRD01000082.1_pt1 | contig 32783 bp, 25 predicted proteins | sample 1543041 | NCBI WGS metagenome assembly OFRD01 (sample SAMN07774234, study PRJEB24372) | wastewater metagenome | isolation source: Exp Tend CN 100WW | collected 2016-02
GAATGATTGAAGAAATGCCGAGCAATAGCGCTAAAGCTCTTGAGCCATATAGAACTGCCTGACCAAAAACCAAACGGCGCCCAACTGTTGCTGCAGTAACGAGTACTAGTGGGAAGACAAAGACCGGCGCCAAATACCAAACCGGCTTAACAGATTGTGTTGATGAGAAATAAGAAAGAAGCATTGCAGCAGCGCTGTACTCAATGGCAAAAAGAAGGCGAGCTAGTGGCAATAATGACGTGTCGTTATCTAGGCGTTCGATGACACGATTAATTCCACTTCGGATTGCAAAAATTGGCAATATAACTGCACCTAATGGCAAGTAGGAAAGATATCCAGCGATATTTGCTGGTGGTAGAGCTAGAGAAAACGGTACTTGATGCGCACCCAGCCAAATCCATAGCGCTGCACGTAATGGATCTCCTGTATTTCCAGTTGCACTTCCAGCAGTTGCCCAAGCAAGGAGAGCAATGAAAGAAATTGGGAATAGAACAAAGGCGATGCTGCGCGCGACTTGGACCACAGTGGTTCCAAGTACGCGGCCAAACATGGTCTTAGCGGCCTAGGATCGCGCGCAATAAACGCGCAGTTTCACTTGGAGTTTGACCAACTTTTACACCAGCTGCTTCAAGGGCATCTTTCTTTCCTTGAGCAGTTCCTGAAGAACCAGAAACAATCGCACCAGCGTGTCCCATCGTCTTTCCTTCAGGTGCGGTGAAGCCTGCGACATAACCAACAACTGGCTTAGTCACATACTCTGCGATGAATGCGGCTGCGCGCTCTTCAGCATCGCCACCAATTTCACCAATCATCACAATTGCTTGTGTATCAGGATCATCTTGGAAGGCGCGAAGGCAATCGATATGTGTAGTTCCAATAACTGGATCTCCACCAATACCAACTGCTGTACTAAAACCAATATCTCGAAGCTCATACATCATTTGATATGTAAGAGTTCCTGATTTAGAAACCAAGCCAATAGGTCCAGCACCAGTGATATCTGCTGGGATAATTCCAATGTTGGATTTTCCTGGGCTAATTAAACCTGGGCAGTTTGGCCCAACAATGCGAGTTGTGCCCTTAGTAAGTGAATAGGCATAGAAACTTGCAGAGTCATGAACTGGAATTCCCTCAGTAATAACCACAACTAAAGGCATGGCAGCATCAATAGCATCTATAACTGCAGCTTTAGCAAACTTAGGTGGAACGAAAACTACTGAAGCATTAGCACCAGTTGCACTCATTGCTTCGGCAACAGTATTGAAGACTGGAAGTTGATGGCCATCAATATCGACAACCTGTCCGCCCTTACCAGGAGTAACTCCGCCAACAATCTTTGTGCCAGAGGCCAACATACGGCGGGTGTGCTTGGTTCCTTCAGAACCTGTCATTCCCTGAACAATTACCTTAGTATTTTCATTTAAGAAGATAGACATTTACTTTGCCGCCAATTCTGCAGCACGATCAGCTGCGCCATCCATTGTGTCTAGCTGCTGCACTAATGGGTGTGCTGCTTTATTCAAAATTGCTCGGCCTTCCATAACGTTATTGCCATCAAGGCGAACAACGATTGGCTTAGTGGCCTTAGAACCAAGTAATTCAAGGGCTTGAACGATTCCTGTTGCTACGGCATCACACGCAGTGATTCCACCGAATACGTTAACAAAAACGCTCTTCACATCTTTATCACCCAAAATAATTGAAAGACCATCGGCCATAACTTGAGCTGAAGCGCCTCCACCAATATCGAGGAAGTTTGCTGGGCGGACTCCACCATGCTTTTCTCCAGCATAAGCAACAACATCTAATGTGCTCATAACTAGACCAGCACCGTTACCAATAATTCCAACTTCGCCTTCTAGCTTGACGTAGTTAAGACCCTTTTCCTTGGCTGCAGCTTCTAGTGGATTCTCAGCAGCTTGATCAATGAGTGCTTCATGATCTGGTTGACGAAAATCTGCATTGTCATCAAGAGTGACTTTTCCATCAAGTGCAATAACTTTGCCATCTTTGGTCTTCACCAACGGATTAACTTCTACCAAAGTTGCATCTTCAGACTGGAATACTTCCCACAATTTCACAAGCACCTTGGCAACTTGATCGGCAACATCTGCTGGAAAATTAGCGGCAGTGACAATCTCTTTAGCCTTTGCTGCACTAATTCCATCAACAGCAGATACTGGAATCTTTGCAAGCTTTTCTGGAGCAGTGTGAGCAACTTCTTCGATATCCATACCACCAGATACTGATGCCATAACAAGAAACGTGCGGTTGGAGCGATCAAGCAAAATTGCTAAGTAATATTCAGATTCAATTGGAGCAGCTGCAGCAATCATTACTGTGCCAACAACATGGCCTTTGATATCCATTCCAAGAATTGCGCCCGCTTTTTCACGGGCGTCAGCTGGGTTTTCTGCAAGCTTCACGCCGCCTGCTTTTCCTCGGCCTCCAACTTTTACTTGGGCCTTAACGATTACTTTGCCACCAATCTTTGTTGCCACAACCTGAGCTTCATCGGCAGTAGTTGCAATTGCAGCTGCCAAAACAGGTACGCCATGTTTTTCAAAGAGATCGCGAGCTTGATATTCAAAAAGATCCACTGGTGCTCCACATTCTAATTAGGCCCTAATCCTAGAGCTTCTCAACGGGTGCATAACGCAGCAGTAAACGCTTCTCACCGTACTGACCAAAGTTAATTGTGGCCTCTGCCTTATCTGCCTCACCGGCAACTGCAACAACAGAGCCCAAACCAAATGTGTCATGTGACACACGATCACCAATTTGTAGCTCCATTACTGAAATCTTCTTACCTGTTGCTCGTGGTGGCGGTGGAGTTGAAACACGTGATTTACGAACCATTGATGGAGTTAAAGATGCTCCACCTTGATTGCGCCACTCAATTACATCTTCTGGAATCTCATCAAGAAAGCGTGATGGTGGATTGTAATTTGGTGCACCCCAAGTTGAGCGATATTCAGCACGTGAAATATATAAACGTTGACGTGCACGAGTGAGGCCAACATAGGCAAGTCGGCGCTCTTCTTCAATCTCATCTTTTTCACCAAGTGTTCGTGAATGAGGGAAAATTCCATCCTCCATCCCAGTTAAGAAAACAGTTGGAAACTCAAGACCTTTAGCCGTATGCAATGTCATCATTGTTACAACACCGCCATGATCTTCACCTTCTGGTATCTCATCGGCATCGGCCACTAAAGAAACCTTTTCTAGAAAGCCCGCTAAAGAGATTTCTTCATCTTCGCCTAATTCTTCAATTGGCCGCTCTTCATACTCCATTGATACTGCAACTAATTCCTTTAAGTTTTCAACTCGCACTTCATCTTGAGGGTCAGTGCTATCAGCTAACTCTTTTAATAAACCAGATTGCTCAAGAGCTGCTTCAACAATGACAGATGGTCTGGTCTTGGCTTCAACCAAGACACTTAGAGCGCTAATCATGGAAGTAAAGTCATTAATCCCTTGAGCTGCACGTGAAGGTAATCCAGGGGCCTCTGTGCATCGAAGCAAACCTTGCCAAAAAGAAATTGAGTTCTTGTTAGCAAATACATCCACATAATCTAAAGAGGTATCGCCGATGCCCCTCTTTGGAACATTGATGATACGGCGCAGAGAGATCTCATCTTCTAAGTTGGCTAATACCCGCAAATAGGCGAGTAAGTCCTTAACTTCCCGGCGCTCATAGAAGCGCAAACCACCTACGACCTTATAGGGCAGGGCATTACGCATGAATACTTCTTCAAAAACGCGTGACTGGGCATTTGTCCTATAGAAGATTGCCGTATCTCCAGGCTGAGATTTTGATTCCTTCTGCAGTTGACGAATTTCATCAGCGATGAAACTGGCTTCATCATGTTCACTCTCGGCCACATAGCCAACAAGAGGTGCACCAGATCCGGCATCGGACCATAAGTTCTTTTCTTTACGGCTTTCATTGCGAGTTATAACTGCATTAGCAGCATTTAAAATGTTTTGAGTCGAACGATAGTTTTGTTCAAGCAAGACAGTGCTGGCATTTGGATAGTCGAGTTCGAACTGCAAGATATTACGAATCGTGGCACCGCGGAAGCCGTAGATACTTTGGTCAGCATCTCCCACAACACATAGCTCGGCTAGAGGAATCCCTTCAGCTTCTATGCCCACTAACTCTTTGACCAATATGTATTGGGCATGATTGGTGTCTTGATACTCATCTACTAATACATGGCGAAAGCGAGACCTAAAGCGTGCTTTAGATTCTGGAAAACGCTGAAGTACTTCAACTGTTTTTAGAATCAAGTCATCGAAATCCATAGCGTTGGCGCGCTGTAATCGTTGTTGATAGACCGTATAGACATCAGCAACTACTTGTTCAAATTGATTGCTTGCAGCATTTATGTAGTCTTGTGGGCCAAGGAGTTCATTTTTGGCATTTGAAATCATTGCTTGAAACTGACGAGCTGGATAACGCTTGGCATCTAAGTTGAGTTCTTTTGCAACAATGGTGACGAGGCGAAGTGAATCTGCTGAGTCATAAATAGAAAAGGAGTTGCTATAGCCAAGGCGCATAGCTTCTTGTCGCAAGATGCGAACGCAGGCTGAGTGAAAAGTGGAGACCCACATTGATTTTGCAATTGGCCCAACTAATTCAGCCACTCGCTCTTTCATTTCTCCGGCAGCCTTATTCGTGAAGGTAATTGCAAGAATCTGATACGGAGCAACATTTCTCCGTGACATTAAATATGCAATTCGACGCGTTAAAACGCGAGTTTTACCTGAACCAGCACCGGCCACAACAAGTAATGGACCACCTGCATGAGTAACTGCTTCTGCTTGCTGAGGGTTGAGCCCAGCTAGCAGCGGATCAGTACTCGTCATGGTGGTGAGTCTATTAGGCTAAGAGACATGGAACCCATCGCCGATAGTGAGATCAAGCGCGTCTTGGTCGTTAGTGCCCACCCAGATGATTCAGATTTCGGAGCATCAGGAACAATTGCCCAGTGGGTTAAGAAGGGTATTGAAGTTGCCTATGTCTTTTGCACTAATGGTGATCAAGGCGGTGAAGAATCTGGTTTTACAAAAGAAGAGATGCCTGTAATTCGACAGCGTGAACAACGCGCAGCTGGTGCAGCAATCGGTGTTACCGATATTACTTTTCTTAATTATGTCGATGGTCACCTTGAGGCAACTATTGATCTTCGAAAAGATTTAGTTCGACAGATCCGTAAATCTCAACCAGATCGCATGGTGTGCCAAAGTCCTGAAAGAAACTGGGATCGCATTGGTGCAAGTCACCCGGATCATTTAGCTGCCGGTGAGGCAGCAATTCAAGCCGTGTATCCAGATGCACGAAATCCTTTTGCATTTACCGATTTACTCGATAAAGAAGGTTTACAGCCATGGCGTGTTAAAGAAGTGTGGGTGAGTGCATTTTCAACCCCTGATCACTTCGTAGACATAACTGATACTTTTGATCTCAAGATAAAGGCATTACATGCACATGCATCTCAAACTGCTCATAACCCAGAATTAGAGAATATGGTCCGCGAATGGGGTCAGCGAAATGCTGGACTTGGCGGGTTACCTGAAGGTCGTATTGCTGAAGCCTTTAAAATAGTTAATACGAATTAATTATTTAACGCTAACTTTTCTTATTTCAACAGTTTGAATTGGAAAACCATCGTTAGCGTAATAAGGCTTATTATCGCTCGCGTTAAGTTTGTAGGCACCAACAGCGCCAATTTTCTTCACTAGATCCAAGCCCTTGGTTACCTTGCCCCAAATTGTGTAATTTGGGCCAAGAGTTGTGTCTGCATAAATAATGAAAAATTGTGAACCATTTGTGCCTGGTCCAGAGTTGGCCATGGCAACTGTGCCTACTGGGTAGTTGTTTGCTTTGTTGGCTGGAAGATTTTCATCTTTGTATCCTTTCCACCCAGTTGGGTTTCCAGAACCAGAAGCCGTTGGATCTCCGCACTGCAATACAAATAGACCTTCAGTTGTAAGTCTGTGACAAAACGATAAATCAAAGTACTTAGCCTTTGCGAGTGCCGATAATTTAGTTATCGTTAATGGTGCTTTAGTTGTGAGCAGTGAGATCACTATTGCTCCACAGTTGGTATCAATAGTCATCGACTTAGGGAGAACTTTTGCAACTGCCATAGGCTCTTTGACAGTTGCTGGAGCATGCGCTTTAGCTGATGGCGTCTTGCACCCAGGCACTGCTGTTGGCTTCTCGGCTGCCTGGATCGGTGCAATTGAGACTGCTGAAACTAATATGACTGCTAAAACTAAAGATAACTTCTTCACGCTTATTCCCATTCAATCGTTCCTGGCGGTTTACTTGTCACATCTAACACGACTCTATTAATTTCACGCACTTCGTTAGTTATACGAGTCGAAATCTTCTCAAGAACTTCATATGGTAGGCGAGACCAATCAGCAGTCATTGCATCTTCACTAGATACCGGGCGCAAAACTATTGGATGACCATAAGTGCGCCCATCCCCCTGCACGCCAACACTTCGAACATCGGCCAATAGCACCACTGGGCATTGCCAAATATCGCGATCAAGACCAGCAGCCTTTAACTCAAAGCGGGCAATTGCATCAGCTTCGCGCAATAAATCAAGACGCTCTTGAGTTACTTCTCCAACTATTCGAATTCCAAGACCTGGACCTGGGAATGGTTGACGCCAAACAATCTCTTCAGGTAGCCCTAACTCGAGCCCCACCTGTCGAACTTCATCTTTAAATAAAGTTCTAAGCGGTTCAACTAAAGTAAATTTCAAATCATCTGGCAATCCACCAACATTGTGGTGGGATTTGATGTTGGCGGTTCCGCTGCCGCCACCGGACTCAACTACATCTGGATACAAGGTGCCCTGCACCAAGAATTCAACGTCTCCACCCGCGGCGATTTTGCGAGCTGCTACCTCAAATGATCGAATAAACTCACGGCCAATAATCTTGCGCTTCTCTTCCGGATCAGTGACACCTTTAAGCGCATCTAAAAACTGCTTCTTTGCATCGATAACAACTAACTGAACTCCAGTTGAAGCGACAAAGTCTTTCTCTACTTGCTCAGCCTCACCTTTGCGCAATAGGCCATGATCAACAAATACGCAGGTTAACTGCTGGCCAACAGCTTTCTGAATTATGGCTGCTGCAACTGCTGAATCTACTCCGCCAGATAGACCGCAAATCACTCTTTTATCACCAATAACTTGCTTGGCTTTGGCTACTTCAGTCTGTGCAATGTTTCCAGTTGTCCATGTTGCATCGCACTTTGCGGTGTTGATTAACCAGTTACGCAATATCGCTTGGCCATGCTCACTATGCAAAACCTCTGGGTGAAACTGAACTCCAGCAATTTGTCCTGTTGCATCTTCAAAAGCTGAGATGGGTGTGTCAGCAGTAACGGCACAGATGCTAAATCCTGCCGGTGCAGTAGTTACTGCATCCCCATGCGACATCCATACTTTTTGCTGAGCTGGAAGGCCACTAAAAATCTTTGATGCAGATTGGGCGTTAATGTCTGTGCGACCGAACTCTGATTTACCAGTCTGACTAACAACTCCGCCAAGGGCAGCAGCCATTACTTGAAATCCATAACAGATTCCAAAAACTGGGATTCCTAATTTAAGAATTGCAGCATCAAATTGCGGTGCATTTTCGGCGTAAACACTTGAAGGCCCGCCAGATAGAATTATGGCCGAAGGATTCTTTTCACGCACTTGTGCTGCCGTAATTGTTGAAGGAACAATTTCACTATAAACATTAGCCTCACGAACACGGCGTGCAATTAACTGGGCATACTGCGCCCCAAAATCGACTACAAGTACGCCGCGATCATTAGGCACGGTGAATAAGTACCTCTACGCGCTGGAACTCCTTCACATCTGAATAACCACATGTAGCCATGGCACGGCGAAGAGCTCCGAATAAATTCATTGATCCATCAGATGTGTGTGATGGTCCAAGCAAAATCTCTTCTAGCGTTCCAACAGTTCCAACGTTTACGCGCTCTCCACGTGGGAGAACTTGGTGATGTGCCTCTGATCCCCAGTGCCATCCAAGTCCTGGCGCTTCTGTAGCTTTAGCAAGTGGTGAACCCATCATGACCGCATCTGCCCCGCATGCAATTGCCTTAGCAATGTCACCACTGCGACCAACTGCTCCGTCTGCAATCACATGAACGTAGCGTCCGCCAGATTCATCAAGATATTCACGACGTGCAGATGCAACTTCAGCTACAGCCGATGCCATTGGCACTTCAATACCTAAAACTTTACGTGTTGTATGTGCTGCCCCGCCACCGAAACCAACAAGGACTCCAGCAGCTCCAGCGCGCATTAAGTGCAGTGCAGCAGTTGCAGTTGCAACTCCACCGACAATTACTGGCACATCTAGCTCATAAATAAACTTTTTTAAATTGAGCGCTTCTTCTTCTGAAGCAACATGTTCAGCGCTCACAGTTGTTCCACGAATAACGAAAATATCAACACCAGCATCAATTACTGCCTTGTGAAGTTCAGCTGTGCGAGCAGGTGAGAGTGAGGCTGCAACTGTCACACCAGCATCACGGATTTGTGCGATGCGAGCCTTGATTAGTGCAGGTTTAATGGGTTCGTTGTAGATCTCTTGCATACGCTTCGTTGCATTCTTATCCGGCATCGAAGCGATTTCACCCAAAGGAATACGTGGATCTTCATATCGAGTCCATAGACCTTCAAGATTGAGAACACCAAGTCCACCGAGTCGCCCGATTTCAATTGCAGTATCTGGAGAAACAACAGAGTCCATAGGGGCAGCCATCATTGGCAAAGCAAATTTATAAGCATCAATTTGCCAGTTAGTCGAAACATTTTCAGGATCTCGCGTCCGGCGACTTGGCACAATTGCTATGTCATCAAATGAATAGGCACTTCTCGCGCGCTTACCTGGTGCTAACTCGATCTCTTTCATGAGCGGCCTTTCCCTTGATAATTAGGCGCATCGGCAATGTGTGCTACATCGTGCGGGTGACTTTCTTGCAAACCTGCAGCAGTAATTTGAATCAGGTGTCCATCTCGTCGCAAAGTTTCAATATCTGGAGCTCCTGCATAACCCATTCCAGAGCGAAGTCCCCCAACAAGTTGGTGAACTACTTCAGCAACTGTCCCGCGGAAAACAACTTTGCCTTCAATCCCTTCTGGTACAAGCTTGTCTTCAGATAAAACATCATCCTGCATATAACGATCTTTGGAATAAGACTTCTTTTCACCACGTGATTGCATGGCACCTAAAGATCCCATGCCACGATATGTCTTATATTTAACGCCATTAATTTCAACTAGCTCACCTGGTGCTTCTTCGCACCCAGCAAGTAATGAACCCAGCATTACTGCATTTGCTCCAGCAACTAAGGCTTTAACAATGTCGCCTGAATATTGAAGTCCGCCATCGGCGATTAAAGGAATACCTGCTTTGTTGCAGGCTTTAGAGGCTTCCATGATTGCTGTAATTTGTGGAACACCAACTCCGGCAACAACGCGTGTTGTACAAATGGATCCAGGGCCCACGCCAACCTTTACTGCATCGGCTCCTGCATTAATGAGGGCTTGTGCACCTGCGCGAGTTGCAACATTGCCACCGATAATCTCAGTTGTTGGAGAAAACTTCTTAATACGTGAAATTGCATCTAACACTGCGCGGTGGTGACCATGTGCAGTATCAACAACTACAACATCAACACCAGCTTCAATGAGGGCCTTGGCTCGAGCAAATCCATCATCACCAACACCAACAGCAGCTCCAGCAAGACCAACATTTTTTACTAATTTCACATGCGTTACTTGTTCATCAATTGGCAGATTGCGGTGAATGATTCCAATTCCGCCGGCCTTTGCCATTGCAATCGCCATCGCAGATTCAGTAACCGTGTCCATTGCTGAAGAAACCAATGGGACAGCAATAGTGATGTTTCTAGTTAAACGTGTAGATGTTTCAACTTCAGATGGCACAACTTCTGATGCATCTGGCAAGAGGAGGACATCGTCATAAGTCAGGCCGAGCATCGCGACTTTATCGTTCTCGCTCATATGCCCTCCCGCCTTAGGTGAGTGTCCTTAAGAAGTCGGGAGTCTATCGGGAATAGCCCGTAAGACAGAAACCACCGTTACAACGGCCAGAATAAAGAGCGGAATTGCGACTATGTAGAGGCCAGCGTCGAATTGATATTTAGAAACACCAATTGCAATCAAATTTGCAAGAAAAGCCGGCGCGCGGCCGAAGTATTTTCCCCTGCGATAACCAACTGCTGCCACAAATAATCCACCAGATCCCAGAACAATAAAAATCAGTTCTCCTAGAAGTGGGCGGATTTCTACGCTATCGGCAGTTACGGTCAAAACAATGAGCCATACACCTAATGATGCAATCACAACTGATTCGAAAATCAGTAGGGATGCCACTAGTGCGCGGGCCTTGGCAGCTTTGGCAGGATCTTGTTTCATGGAAGAGAGATTAACTTATCGTGGCCACGAAAACACTCTTTTCTCACACGATGGGATACATGATTCTCAAACTCATCTTGCAGCTCCCACGTACTTCTACCAACAACTCAAACAAGAGATTGCCCTTAGTGATCGTACGGGCGAAATGTTTTCCCTGATACGAGTAATTTTCAATCGATCTAATAACGAGGGTGAATCTGTGGAGGCAAAAATAGGCGCAGCCGACATCTTGTACTTTTCAGAAGCCCTAAAAGATCTCACCCGAAAACAGGACTGTGTTGCCAGAGTGGGGGTTAATGAATGCGTAATTTTGATACGTGCTAGCAGAAGTAGTGTGGAGTCCCTCCTTAGCAGACTTTTGCTCTCTGCTAAATTGACTGTGGAAAACACACTGGAGGTTTCTTGTTCAACAGTTGAATTCACTCCCGGAGAAAAAGCTCTCACAATTCTCAACCGCCTAGATGCTATGAGTTTATCCACTCGCTAATCAGTGCCTCGATAAGAATGTCAGCAGCCCTCATACATTTCTATGCATGGACCTTGACCTAAATATTACTTTTGGAGCGATAGCTTCATATATGAGCGACCCAACGATTGAAGAGGTGTGGATCAACTCTCCAGAGCGCATTTTCATTGCACGTGCTGGTAAAAGCGAACTCACAAACTTGCTGTTAACTGCTGATGAAGTGCGAAACATCGTTGAACGAGCACTGATGTGGGGCGGACGTCGCCTTGATCTCTCGCACCCATTTGTTGATGCTCGCCTGCCAGATGGCAGTCGTTTGCACGTGGCTATCCCGGAAATCACTGCACAACATTGGGCAGTAAATATTCGCAAGCACCTTATGAGAAATATGAGTGTTGAAGACCTTATAAATCTAGAAGTAATGAGCCCTTCAATTGGAACAGCGCTGATTAATTCAGTGCGTGCAGGACTTAACATTCTTGTTAGTGGCGGCACCCAAGCTGGTAAAACGACACTGCTTAATGCATTGGCTGGTGCTATTCCACGCAGTGAGCGCTTAGTAACAATCGAAGAAGTTTTCGAACTCTCACCTCAATTACCCGATGTTGTACAAATGCAAACACGAAGTGCAAACCTGCAAGGCGAAGGAGAAATTCCTCTACGCCGCCTAATTAAAGAGTCACTTCGAATGAGGCCATCACGCATAATTGTTGGCGAAGTTCGTGAAGCTGAAGCTTTGGACCTACTCATTGCCCTTAATTCAGGTCTGCCTGGCATGGGCACATTGCATGCGAATTCACCTCGGGATGCTGTTATCAAACTCCAGACACTCCCATTACTTGCTGGTGAAAACATCTCGCATAAATTTATTGCTCCTACAGTTGCATCAGCAATTGATCTCATCGTTCATGTCTCTCTAGATTCACAGGGAATTAGAAGAGTTAAGGAAGTTGCCTCACTCACAGGCCGCTTTGAAAATGATCGTGCGGAAATAGAGACTTTGTGGCAATGGAATGGAACCGAGTACGAAAGAGGAATTGGCAGTTTGCCTCATCCTGAAAAATTCACAGCAATCGGACTTCCTTTGACAACTTGGTTCAGAGTATGAAAAACAGCATGCGTGTTTTTACTTCAGCTTGTGCGACTACTGGGCTAATTCTTCTTATTACCTCTTCTTTTGCGATTGCAATGGCTTTTGGAGCTCTCGTAGCTGTAGCGGTCTTTGTAACCCTTAAGAATAAAAGTGCTCACAGCGAATCGCATCTCATTGCTGCCTGGCCAGAAGTAATTGATCACCTTATGTCAGGGATTCAATCTGGCTTATCGCTTTCAGAATCCCTAGTAGGTCTAGCCACTCGAGGACCTGAGATTCTGCGCCCAGCCTTTGCAGAGTTCAGAGACTCCCTCTTTCGTCATGCTGATCTGGAACTAGCGTTACAAGAGTTGAAATCACTTTTTCACCACCACGGAAGCGATCAGATATTTGAAGCTTTGCTAATTTCTAAAGCGCTTGGAGGAAGCGAACTCATGTCCATTCTCAGAACCCTTGGAGATTTTCTTCGTCAAGATTTAGCTCTGCGCCGTGAAATCGAAGTCAAACATGGATGGATCAAAAACTCTGCGCATATATCAGCAATAGCACCCTGGATCTTATTGCTTATGCTCTCAACACAACCCAGCACTGCGCTTGCTTTTTCAACGCTAACGGGTGGAATGATTTTAGTTGCGGGCTTAGTAATGACTGCGATTGCATATCTATGGATGAACCGCCTTGGGCGACTTCCTCAAACTCCAAGAGTGTTCACACATCATGCAACTTTAAGGAATTCAATAAGTCAGCGAGTAATTCGATGATTCAGATACTTCTCGTATCCATGCTCTTTGCGATTCCTGGAGCCCTTCTAATTGCCTTTAACGATATTGATCCACTTTTAGAATTGGAATCAAGGAGTCGCAAAGCAGCTATCAGTAGTAGAGATCGAACCAACATTCATGCTCGATTAGAAGAGTTGGGTCGACGAAGTGAGCGCGACTATCAAAACTTCCGGATTCGCCAGTTTGGATACTGCTGCTCAGGAGCTGCTTTAGCGTTGGTTCTATTCCTTATGGCAGGCAAATCACCATTATCTGCCTTTGTCTTTTCCGCTATTTTCGGTGTCATTGTTCTTGTAATCATTGATCGCGAACTAACTTCACAGATAAAGAAACACCGCGTGGCAATCGAGGCAGAATTTCCTGCAATTATCGAAATGATGACACTTGCAATAGCAGCCGGTGAAACTCCCATGCAGGCGATGCTAAGAATCGCTGATTCAGCACAAGGTGCATTGTCTCGAGAATTTGCAGTTGTAATTGATGAAATTCGTGCAGGTCAGCCACTACATGTGGCACTTGATTCGATGGGACGCAGAGTGAAGTCCGTAATGATTCGACGCTTTGTTGATGCCGTAATTACTGCAACCTTGCGCGGAGCTCCACTTATTGAAGTTCTTTCACGTCATGCAGTTGAGGCCAGAGGCAATCAGCGTAATCGAGTTTTGAGTGCGGCAGGAAAGGCTGAAATCTCCATGATGATCCCAGTTGTCTTCCTTATCCTGCCGATCTCAATTCTCTTTGCTTTGTGGCCATCACTAACAAATTTGAATCTGTTCGCAAGTTAAGCAGCTTCTTCCTCACGTGCAGCAACTTCGCTCAGTGATGGTCGTCCAGCTTTGCGCTTCTTTGCAATCACTCGGCCATCTTCAAATAGTTCTCCGCCCCATACACCCGCAGGTTCTGCGCGTGATATCGCACCTTCAAGACATTGTGCGCGCACAGGACATCCACCGCAGAGGGACTTGGCTTCTGCGATAGCAAGATCTGCTTCAGAGAAGAAGAGTTCTGGATCTGCTGTATGGCATGGCAAATTAAATGATGAACCATCGGAATACGTGCCTGTAACGGCATCTAAACCAATCTTTTCATCTGCCCAGCCTGGTACTAGTAGTTCGCTGAAGAGAACGCTCATAGTTCTCACCTCTTCTTCCTGTTAGGTCTTGCTCTGGTTTCTTTTGTTGGGGAAATAAAAAAGGCCCGAATCCTTGTGGATTCGAGGCCTTTGGCTTCTAGTTCTTATTCGATGTTATCGAGTAGAACCACCAGTGGCCTCGTATCCGGCATAAAACGCTGCGTAAAACGCAGGCTTTGTTGTATGCCAAGCAGCAGGCTTATTGGTTGTATGAGCAGAAGGAATGACAGCAGAACGCGCTGCGTTTGCTGGAACGAATGAGCTATTAGGCATCTTCGCTTCCCCTCTATTCACTTCGTTTCCGCCATGAAAACGATGAAAGGCAAGGGTAAAGCATGGGTCTAGCTTCATGCAAGTTAATTAAATCCCGCATACCCACGGGTAATTAAGGGGTATTTAGGCCCACTTCAGCCAAGAACCGTGAGGCTTTCTTGGAATAGCTCATATGCAAATCTACTTTTGCCCGCGTGATTCCAACATAAAACAAGCGGCGCTCTTCATCAATGGATGCTTGGTCCCCTGTAGTTGAGTTATTTTCAAGTGGAAGCAGGCCTTCACTTACTCCCATTAAAAATACTCGCTCCCATTCAAGACCCTTTGCTGCATGCAACGTGGCCAGAGTTGTTACAGGCATTGTTGGTGGGTTGTTTTGTTGCACGCGATCTTCTAATTCGCGTAAATATGTGCGCAGATTCTTTGGTGTAAAGCCACTGTCAGAATCAAGTTCGCGAGCTAAGTGCAAAAGTGCTGCAATACCATCAATGTGAGCTCCAGTTAAAAAAGGTTGTGCGAGTGTGCGCAGCTCATCTAGCCAAGAAACACCTTCGGTTGGAATAACCGAGGCGTTGCGAACAAGCCTTAAAAACTCACGAACATCAGAGCGATCAAAGAATCTTTCACTATTGCGCACTTGGTAAGGAACTTTTGCTGCATTCATCGCACGTTCAACAGAGTTGAGTTGACTGTTTGTGCGGGCCAAGACTGCAATTTCCTGCGGGGCAGTTCCCTGGGAAATCAACTGAGTGATTGAACTAATGATCCCTGCAATCTCAGATGACTCATCGTTATATGCATCTACTGATGGCTTATCGCCATGATTATTGAGGGCAACTAACTCTTGGCCCATCTGGGCTTTGCGCAAAACAGAGTTAGCCATAAAAGTAATCTCAGGAGTTGACCGATACCCAGTTGTTAGGCGAACTACCTCAGCCTCTGGAAAGCGCTGCGTAAATGAATTGAGGAAAACAGGAGTTGCACCAGCAAATGAATAAATCGTTTGCGCAGGATCGCCCACAACGCAGATCTCTTGGCGTGAACCTAGCCAAGCATTAATTAAACGTTGCTGCAGTGGTGAAATATCCTGATATTCATCGACGGTAAAGAAGCGGTATTGGTCCTGCACGCGCTCTCTTACTTCACGCTCTTGCTCAATCATGGCCGTTGTAAGAAGCAAAACATCTTCAAAATCCATTGCTCGCTCTTGGTGTTTAACTGATTCGTAGGCCGTGTAGACCTTGGCCATTTGCTCTGGATTAATTCGAGGTTTCACCGTGCGCTTTCCTAGTTCAGATAAGTAATCAACTGGTGCAACTTCACTCACCTTTGACCACTCAATTTCAGAGGCGATATCTCGCATCAAATCACGCGAAGTAATCGATAACTCCCCTGTTAATTCAGCGCGCTTGATTGCCTCGGTAATAAAGGCGGTCTTTGAAGTGATGAGATCTGGCGTGCGACCACCAAATACTTGTGGCCAGAAAAAGGTGAGCTGCTTAAGGGCAGCAGCGTGAATAGTGCGCGCAGCAACCGATGGCACGCCGAGTGAGCGAAGGCGCATGCGCATTTCACCAGCAGCACGGGCAGTGAAGGTAAGAGCTAATACTTTGTGTGGATCCATCACATTAATTGCTGCGGCATATGCAATGCGGTGAGTAATTGCTCTAGTTTTTCCAGTTCCAGCACCGGCAATAACACACACAGGACCACGTGTAGCAAGAGCAACGGCTCTTTGTTCGTTATCGAGAGATTCTAAAATCTCTTCTGCGCGAAGATCTGACATTAACGCCAGGATTCCCCACCAGTTAAATCACTCACAACATAACCTTCTTTTCCAACATACCAAGCTGTAATCATTTTGCGGGCAACAGAGATTGATGGTGGCAACAAAATATCGTTGCTTGCCACAGCCTTCTTCATCTCATCTCTTGTAAACCAACGAATCTCAGTGATTTCTTCACCATCAGGACGTGCATTTTCTGGGTGATCTGTAATTGCTTCAAAGGCAATCATGATGGATGCTGGAAAAGGCCAGGCTTGGGAGCGTAAGTAATTTATATCATTGCAATACACACCAGCTTCTTCAAAAACTTCACGTGAAACACACTCTTCAAATGATTCACCTGGTTCAACAAAGCCTGCAAAAGTTGAGAAACGCTTTTCTGGCCATACAGGTTGATGACCTAACAAGATTCGATCTGTTGAATCTTTCACTAAAACAATGACTGCTGGATCTGTGCGGGGGTGATGTTGTGTGGAGTCTTCAACACACACGCGAACCGATCCTCCTAAATCACTCACAGTTGCGCCGCCGCACCCTGCACAGCACGGATGTGTTGCATGCCAGTTCGCAAGACCCACTGCATGCATTGCTAAGGAGATTTCAACTTCATCCAAGCTGCTTCCCAGTTCGCGAAGTGTTGCAAAACCTTCATACTTTTTTTCTTCACTTAAAGGCTCATTCATCCACGAGGTTCGCCATGCGAAATATGGTGTGTTGTCATCACGGCCAAGGCCTAAGAAAAAGCGATCACCTTCTATAAATGAATCCATCTGTGCAGAAACTGTGGCCGCATCACAAAAAATAAGAGCATCTTCACTGGCACTAATTCGCCCATCGATGATCTGAACAATCATCGCCTTTTTCCAGAGCTCTTCTAAGGCCTTGGCATCTGTGCGCAGGTGGCTAGCGCGATTAATCAGGGATAAGGATTGATTGCGCGCGCTCATAGGGGTGAACGCTACTAGCATCGCCCCATGCGCATAACATCGTGGAATCTGCTGCACGGGCTGCCCATTCCCCCCGATGAAGAAGCCGATCCGCAGGCTCTACTCTCTGCCGCCCTTAGCCAGCTAGCCACTGATGTCATAGGCCTGCAAGAAGTCGATTACTTCCTTGAGCGATCAGGCAATCACAATCAAACAGGTGATGTTGCATCGATAGTTGGCGCAAAAGATTGGGCCTTTGCTCCATCTCTTATGGGATCACCCGATGAAGATTGGCGAAATCCAACTGATAGCGATGACAAACTCATTACAAATAAAAGTGATGTAGCACCAGGATCATATGGAATTGGAATGGCTTCAAAGGTTCCAGTTCAATCGTGGCACCGCTTAGAACTTAAAGGTTCACCCGTTGGTGTCTTGATGGCATTTCCAGTTGATGGAAAGTTAAAACGTGTCTATGTCAGAGACCATCCACGAAGTGCGCTTGCTGCCAAACTAGATAACGGCTGGCTCATCATTAACACTCACCTCTCATTTGTGCCAGGATTTTCTTTAGCGCAATTAATAAAGATTAAGCGTTGGGCAAATACTTTAGGTGTAACAGATAAATCTAAGATATTGATTATGGGAGATCTCAATCTTCCTTTTTCCATCTTTGTCCGTGACTTTAAATGGAGATCTCTGGCAGCTATGCGCACATTTCCAAGTTGGTATCCAAAGGTGCAGATAGATTATTTTCTTTCGCAAGGTTTAAAGGCAAAAGATGTCCGTCATATTCAATACCCTCACTCAGGAATGAGTGATCATTTACCGCTACAGATTGAAGTTGATTAAGCTGATTCTTTACTTGCATTAGTAATTAACGCAATAAGGGCGCTTTCATCGAGTAAGTCTGCTGGGCGATCTGTAACAGAATGTGGAACATAGTGAAAAGCTGCGCTTATCTTTGAGATATCTGTGCCAGAGAGCTTTGCCCAAGCCAATCTATACATAGCCAGCTGCACAGCAGCCGATGCATCCAACTTGCTTGATCCAGTTTTCCAATCCACCACTTCAAAACCATCAGCTGTTGCATAGACGGCGTCGATGCGTCCACGCACCAAAATGCCGGCAATTGTGGTTTCAAATGGCACTTCAACGCGGGCCGGTGTGCGATTGGCATATTCACTGCCCAGCCAGGCTTTCTTTAGATCTTCTAGCTTTGAATCTTCTTCCAACGGATCTAAGTAATCCAAGTACTCATCACCAAAGAGCGTTGCTGCATCGGTGAATTGGCGTTCAACCCATAAGTGGAATGCAGTACCACGACGTGAGTATTGATCTTGCCCACGCGGCATTGGACGGCGAATATTGAGTGCAAGTTCCTGTGGATCCTTATGCAAGGCAACAAGGGTGGAAGTTGAAAGACGTGGAGGCAGCGCAACCCGAATGGTTTGATCTTTCACCTTACGTTGCTCATTAATCAATGCCTGAGCATCACCAATCCAGGAGTTAACCTCATCAGAATGAGATTCTTGAAGTGAATGGATGGGTGCAGATTTCACTAATTCAATGGCAGCATCAAATGCTTGGCGACGATTTCCTAATGGATCACGTGGCCACTGTGCAGAGATTGGATTTTCAATCGTTGGGTTTTCTGCGCCATCTTCAGGTGCTGCGACATCACTTACTAGCAGGCCACCTAACCCGCTTGCCGCTGCTGCAATCATCGTGAAGATCTCACTTGGTGCTACAGATTGTGTGCCATCTCGCCACCATGATGTTGTGCACAATAGATGCGATTTAGCGCGCGTGATAGCAACGTAAGCAAGGCGCATCTCTTCACGCATCTTGATGTTATTAGTGCAATCCTTACCAAAGGCTTTGATTGCCTTTGCCGCATCACTGTTTTTAGTTATGCCAGCTAGAGAAAATCGTGGAAGTTCATGTGCATCTCCGCGCAGCTCAAACGGCACATGCTTTTCATTCTTAAGCCAATTATCTGAATCGCCAGTATTTCCACCAGGAAATGTTCCTTCAGCCAATCCGGGCACAACAACAACATCCCACTCAGCACCTTTTGCCATATGAATAGTCAATATCTGCACTACATCACTGCGAATTTCAGGCGCCCCTGCCTTTAGCCCGCCTTCAGCATCGGCAGCTATATCTAGCCACACTAGGAAGGCCGAGACTGTTCCACCTGTGCGCTCAAACTTTGCTGCTTCATCAAGGAAGCGATCTAAGTGTCTGCGACCGGATTGATTGCCATCGCGCAGAGTTATTTCACTTTCTAGGGTTAAGTAGTTTTCGATTTCACTAATCAGATCAGTTATCTGCCCACCAGCTCTGGCACGTAATCGACGCAAGTCACTAGCAAATCGAACCAGGCGTTGATATCCAATATCACTAAAACCAAATTTCTTTGCATCGGCAATTTCATCTAAGGCATCGATGATTGATCCTGCAAATTGATCATCGGCCTCTAACTGTTCGGGATTGCCCGCGGCAATCTTTTTAATAAATGTCTTTGAATCAGCATGCATAGCTTTAGCGCGATCACGTGAGAATGTGCCAAGTGCTGCAATGTCACGTGGTCCTAAGTTGATTCGTGGTCCAGTTAGATGACGCATGAGCGCAGAACCAGCATCTGGATCAGTAATTATCTTTAACATTGTTACAACATCGGCTACTTCTGGAACGTGAATCAAACCACCAATTCCAATTACTTCCACTGCAATTCCAGCGTCATGCAACGCTGCTTCTATCGCTGTAATCTGACTGCGCTTGCGCACAAGCACGGCGCATGTCTTGCCAGTAGAGGGAGCCCAGTTCTTCTGAATGTATTCAGTAATCGCCTGTGCTTCAGCATCAATAGTTTCAAAGATTCCGTAGGCAACTTCGCCCTTGCCAGCTTTTGGTCGTGCCTCAAGTTCAACTACTTGTTGCCCGCCTGCTAACTTAATTTCACCACTAATGCGGTTAGCAACCGACAAAATCATTTCATCATTGCGAAACGTTGTTGGAAGAGAGAACTGAGCTTTGCCCACTTGATCAACGTTCTTAGGGAAATAGGTAGCAAAAGATGCCATGGTGCCGGCAGAGGCGCCGCGCCATGTGTAAATGGCTTGCGATGGGTCTCCCACTGCCATTACTGGATGACCACCTCCATAGAGAGAAGAAAGCATGCGCACCTGTGATTGGGATGTGTCTTGATACTCATCAAGTAAAACAACTTTATATTTATCGCGCTCTAACACACCAACATCTTCAAAGTTCTGAGCAATATCTGCAGCGAGTGACATCTGATCATCAAAGGAGAACTCCCCCGCAGCTTTGCGACGCTGCATAAAGGTTTCAACCATAGGAAGCAGCGAGTTTCTCTGTCGCATAGCTTTAGCAACATCTCGAACTTCAGCGTTACTACTTCCGGTTAGAGGTTGTAGAGACAATAGAACTTCATTGCCGATGCGCTCAATATCTTCGCCCTTTACTTGATGCTCCAGCATTAACTTAGATAGCCCCAACAAATCTTTGATGACTGTACTGACCGCGCTTTGATTTCGATATGAATCATCTGACCAGTTGCGCACAACATCAGATGCAATCTGCCAAATTGCTGCCTCACCCAATGGCTCTGCATCTGCATCAATGCCATAGCGAATTGCATGTTCACTCAGGAGCTTGCCTGCATAGGAGTGATAGGTAGTAACAGATGTAGAAGTAGAGGTAATGTGTTTGAAGTCTTTATCTGCAGCTAATTGACGCAAGCGCTTTCGAATACGAACAGAAAGTTCTCCGGCAGCTTTGCGCGTGAAAGTTAGACCCAAGATTTGATCTGGTGTGACAAAGTCGTTAGCAACCAAATACAACACACGATTAGACATCGTTTCAGTCTTACCTGAACCAGCACCAGCAATTACTACTGAAGGCTCTAGTGGACTACTAATGATTTCGGATTGATATGGTGTAACAGGCTTGAGCCCAAGCCTTTCAACTATCTCTTCCGGTGAATATTTAGCTACTCGCTCCATATTTGTAAATGTCACTGCTCAATCACCGTCCGTCCATCATTTTGAACGGGGCAGGATTTGCGTACTGGGCAGCCTTTACAGCGCTTATTTACGGTGGCAAAGAAAGTAGCAGCGCCCATGCCGTCGGCAATCTCATTCAATTTCTCTTTTGTCGCCTCAACATCAATAACATGTTGTGGTCTAAGAGTTGCACCTGCAGTGCTTGTGCCCAGATACACCAGCTCTGCGCCGGCGCTGATACTGCCTTGAGTAAAGCCACCTTCGGCAATTCCCACTTGGTAACTAGCTAACTGCAGATTCTCTTTTGCATCCTTGAGTGAAATAGCAGTTCCACCAGTTTTAAAGTCAATGATGAAAAGTGAACCATCGGCTTCAACCTCTAATCGATCCACACTTCCCCGAATTCGAGCACGACCCAATTTCACATCAAATCTAATTTCAGCATCCACAACTTCTCGCTTGGATTCATTGTGATAGGTAACAAACTTCTCAAGCATTGTTACAGCATTCTCAAGATGTGAAGCACTGACCCATCCAGACTCTGGATCAATAAGCTTCCATGAACTCTCTAGACTCGCTATCAAATCTTGCTTAGATGTTCCAGGCTCTTGCACCATCTTGGCGGCAAATGCGTGAATGGCAGAACCCAAAACTTGAGCTGTGCTATCACCATCGGTGCCACCATTATTTTGTAGGAACCATTTCACGCCGCATTCAACAAATGATTCAGCTCCACTAGGAGACACAACAACTTCTGATTCTGGATCAATCACTGGAGCATCCGTGCTCAGTGGGACAGATCCAATCCAATTTGCAGGATCTGCTAGATATATTCCTTCAGCTGCCATTGCACTGAGCAAAGAAGCGGCTTCTTTTGCATTTTCGCCATCTAATTGGCTACGAAGTTCTGCAACTAAGGCAGGGGCCGTAATAGGCCTTGGTACTTCGGTTAACTCAGGTTCTACTGCTTCATCAATCTTCTTTACTAGAACTTCAATAGATTCAAAGAACTGTGAAGGCTCTTCATCATCTGCCTGCACGGCAGTAACAAATAGTGATTGTTTGGCGCGCGTTAGCGCCACATGAAACAACCGCTCTTCATCTTGCAATAGACCGCTGGCAGCAATGACATCTAGTTGATCGCGGGCAATATCAGGGTTTCGCTTGCGCTCAACTAATCGCTCTGCTCCAAGTAATGAGGAGCGTTGCTTAAGGTTTGGCCAAGAACCTTCTTGTAATCCTGCAATTGCAACTAAATCCCACTCACGTCCCTTGGCACTGTGAACTGTGAGAATTTCAACGAAATCTGGTCGCACACCTTTTGCCGTAATTACATCGCCAGCGATATCTTCCGTTGCAATCTCAGCAATGAAGGCACCTGGGCCAGATAATGGGAAGCGCTCTGAATATCTAGCCGCACTTTCAAACAACTGCATCATTGCATCAAGGTCACGATCTGCTGCTGCCCCACGTACTCCAGGGCGCAACGCTTGATTGCGCCAAGCGTTAGCTAATTTCTGCTCATCACTTGTTACCGCGTTATCCCAAATTGCCCACAGCAGTTCATCGGCTGTTGCTTTCTTGTTTCTAGCAACTGCTCGAGCTTTCTCAAGCAGCTCATGCACGCGCACAATCTCGTTAGCACCTTCAATAAGCAACTCACCAGAATCAAGGGCTGCAATGAGCAGTTGTGTGCCCGTGCGATCATCACCATCTGCCCGAGCTGCAATCAACGCCCGACGAATTCGACGCAATGAAATCGAATCTGCCCCACCAAATTCACTCATCAGTAAGCGCTCAGCAGTATCAAAGTTAAGCGGCTGTTGTTTGAGTGCAACGCGGGCTAAAAGCAAGAAAGGCGCAATTGCGGGATTACCAGCTAGCGCCTGTAGTTCAGATGCAACTGGAATGCCAACTTGTGAAAACGCACGTCGCAGTGATGATGCTTGTATTCCAGGGCTGCGCAAAATAACTGCCATGTTGCTATATGAAATACCTTCGCGCAGATGCGCACTACGGAATTGATGGGCGATAAAGGCTGCCTCCTCTGCCCCTGATCTAAAGCGATGGACCTGTACTTGGCCCGTATTTTCCTTGCCACAGCTGCGTTTGCGCGTGGTCTGTGAGCCCTTCATATTCTTTGCAAAGCTCAATCCCACATCAAAAATACTTGAGGAATTTCTAAAGCCTGTGTTTAAAACAATCTCTTTCACCCGATATGGATCAAGGGCTGCAGATAAACCATCAGGATCTGCTCCGCGAAAGCGACCAACAGCAGAGTCTGCATCAGCCGCGATGATGACATCGCTACCGGTGAGCATGGCAAGCAGTGCGCGCTGGGCAGGATCAGATTCTTGGAACTCATCAACCATAATTGTTGAAAAGCGTGCTCGCAGAGCTGAGAGAACATCTGGGTTGTTGTGGAGATGAATAGCAGCTCGTGAGACTAATTCAGATGGATCAATGCGCAGCTTTGCATCAGTTGCACTTATCTCTCGCATCACCATTGATTTCAAATAGCGCTTCCAAAACTTTGCAGCAGCCGACCAATACTTCTCGCCCTCAGATGTTCCAAGTTTTTCTAAATCATCAGGACCTATACCTCGCTCAGATGCACGCAAAATTAAATCTCGAAGCTCGCGGGCAAAGCCATTGGTGGTTAGCGCTGCATGTAAATCTTCTGGCCACTCTTTATAGCCATCTGCAATATCACCTTGCAAGAGCTCTTTGATATAACTCTCTTGCTCTGGACCACTGAGCAGAATTGGTTCAGGATCATCCTTTGCTTTCATCTTAATTATTGAAAAAGCAAGTGAGTGAAATGTTCTAGCTAAAGGCTCAAACATAGTTTTAGTCGTGCGAAGTGCAATGGCATCACGTAATTCAGAGGCGCGTTCGCGACCAAAGGTAAGAAGCAGAATTGAATCTGGATTTTGTCCATCAGAGATACGAGCAAGTGCTGCTTCAACTAGAACAGTTGTCTTTCCAGTTCCGGGTCCACCTTGAACAACAATTGGTGAATCACGGTGTGCAACAACCGCCTGCTGATCAGGTGAAAGCGTAGGTATGGTTCGAGGAGCGCTAGGTGCAACGAAGGAAAAGGGCGCTTTACTCATAGTGAGAATTCAACCCTAGAGGGCTGACGAAACTGGGCTTAAGCGTTCAGGTTCGCCTTCTTCTGGCGCGCAGTAGTACGGGCACGCTCGTCACCATCAAGAACAACCTTGCGGATACGAACTACAGCTGGCGTCACTTCAACGCACTCATCTTCACGGCAGAACTCAAGAGCACCTTCCATGTTGAGCTTCTTAGGCGGAATCAAACGCTCTGATTCATCTGTGCCTGAAGCACGCATGTTTGTCAGTTTCTTTTCGCGAACACAGTTAACGTCCATGTCATCGCTGCGTGAGTTCTCGCCAATAACCATACCTTCATACACTTCATCGCCTGGCTCAACAAATATTGTGCCGCGATCTTGTGTTCCATAGAGTGCGTAAGAAGTAACTGTTCCCATACGGTCTGAAACAAGTGAACCTGTTCCACGTGTGCGAATATCGCCGTGCCAAGCTTCGTAGCCATCAAATACGTGGTGGAGTAATCCTGTTCCGCGAGTTTCAGTTAAGAACTCAGTTCTAAAACCAATTAGTCCACGGGATGGCACACGATAATCAAGACGAATCCAACCGGTTCCGTGATTAACCATTTGTTCCATGCGACCCTTACGAAGTGCCATTAACTGTGTAAGAACACCTAAGTATTCTTCAGGTGCATCAATAGTTAAACGCTCCATCGGTTCATGGATCTTTCCATCAATCTTCTTAATAACTACCTGTGGCTTACCAACAGTTAATTCAAAACCTTCGCGCTTCATGATTTCAACAAGAACAGCAAGCTGGAGCTCTCCGCGACCTTGAACTTCCCAAGTATCAGGACGCTCTGTGTTTAATACGCGCAATGAAACGTTACCAACTAGCTCTGCATCCAGACGACCCTTGACTTGGCGTGCTGTCAGCAGTTTTCCACTCTTACCTGCAAGAGGAGAAGTATTAATACCAATAGTCATAGAAATTGATGGTTCATCAACAATGATTAAAGGAAGTGCATGTGGGTTTTCAAGATCTGCCAGGGTTTCACCCAAAGTAATTGTTTCAATTCCTGCCACAGCGATGATGTCACCTGGGTGAGCCTCTAGCGCTGGAACTCGATCGAGTGCTTCAGTAATCAAAAGCTCTGAAACCTTCACGCGCTCGGTTGTTCCATCGGTCTTAATCCAAGTTACAGATTGACCCTTTTTGATAACACCTTCCCGCACGCGGCACAGCGCTAAACGCCCAAGGAATGGTGAAGAGTCAAGGTTTGTTACGTGTGCCTGAAGTGGTGCACCTTCGTGATAAACAGGAGCTGGAATTGCAGAGAAGATTGTGTCGAATAAAACATCAAGGTTTTCTTCCTCCGGCATCCCACCATCTGCTGGACGCTTAAGTGATGCACGACCAGCTTTAGCTGATGCATAGACAACTGGGAATTCAATCTGTTCTTCAGTTGCATCTAGATCCAAGAATAATTCATATGCTTCATCGACAACTTCGGCGATACGTGAATCTGAACGATCGACCTTATTAATAAGCAAGATGACTGGAAGGTTCTTTTCTAGCGCTTTGCGCAATACGAAACGAGTTTGAGGAAGTGGACCTTCTGAGGCATCTACTAGCAAAATAACGCCATCCACCATTTCAAGTCCACGTTCAACTTCGCCACCAAAATCTGCGTGGCCTGGTGTGTCAATAATGTTAACGATTGTGTCACCGCGCTTAACAGCAGTGTTCTTAGCAAGAATCGTAATTCCCTTTTCGCGCTCTAGATCCATTGAATCCATCATGCGGTCTTGGCTATCGTCTTGCTTCTTATAGGCAGCAAAAGCACCTGACTGCCACAACATGGCATCAACAAGAGTTGTTTTACCGTGGTCAACGTGGGCGATGATGGCAACGTTGCGAAGGTTTTCGCGCTTTTTAACAGGCAGGTCTTTAAGATGTGCTTGAATCTTGGCCACGAAAACTACTTTCCTTAGGAAGCTAGCCCAATATCAGGCCTTGCTTCTATCAACGATTTGGTATTACAGAGGCCAATTCCATCGGCCACACGTAGATATTCTACCTTTTGCAGCGGATATGGACTAATTGCCCCACTCATGTGCTGATGTTTCATGCCTGTTAACCCTGCATTCAGGGTGTAGATGCAACTTGTACTCTTTGAGCCCCTAATTTATCCAATTTACACATGGAGAAAATAGGGGAATTAATGAAAAAAATCATTTTGGCTTCATTAGCTGCCGTCGCACTTGTGGTGCCACAGGCCGTTTTTGCAGCAGATGCACCAGTTTTAGTCTCTACAGCGGTACTGCCAGATATAACTCTTAAGTCAGCTTCAAACGCAGCAATCGCAGATTCAGTTGCTAATGATCAGGGCGTCTTACTTGGCGGACTCGGTTCAGATCTTTATCACATCCCAGGTGATGCAGCAGATATTTTCTACGCAATTACAGACCGCGGGCCAAACAATGACACAGTGCAACCTGACAAATCTGCAGGAACTGGGTTTGTGGTACCAACTTTCTCTCCACTTATTCTGAAAATTCAGATTTCAGGTTCTCAAGTAAAAATCCTTGAGACAATCGCAATTAAGACTAAGAGTGGCGTTGGCGCGACAGGATTACCAAACATTAAGGGTTATGACGCGGTTCCAACAGATGTAAAGGGAATTACCGCAGACACTTTATACAACCTAGCTGGTCTAGATGCAGAGGGTCTTGTTAAAACTGCAAATGGTGATTTTTGGATTGTAGATGAGTACGCCCCAAGTTTGGCTCAGCTCTCATCAACTGGAGCTATCAAGGCCCGCTATGTTCCTACTGGTTGGAAAGGAAACCCAACAAGCTTTAAAGCTGTGAAGTCAATTCCTTCTCTTTACCTCACTCGCAAGCCCAATCGTGGCTTTGAAGCGCTTGCACTGACACCAGATGGAAAAACATTATTTATCGGCCTACAAAGCCCGCTGCTAAATCCAACAAAGGCAGTTGGTGATGCAAGTCTTGCAACTCGTATCTTGCGCTTTGATCTTGGATCGAAGAGATTTACAGGAGAATTTGTATTTGGATTTGAAAAGGTTTCACTTGTTGATGCTAAAGCGACAAAAAACAGTGATTTAAAGTTATCTGCAATCGTGGCTTTAGATTCAAATACTCTACTAGTGCAAGAGCGCACAGATAACTCTTATTTGCTGTCAACAATCACAATTGATGAATCAGCAAATATCTTAGGAAGTAAGTGGGATTTAGCTGCTACATCACCATCGCTTGAGTCATATACCGGTGTTGGAACCAACGCTGAAGTTGAAAAGCTGCTTGCTGCAAGCAAAAAGAAGATCATTTTCAACAGCACCTCAATAGCGACAATGCCTGGCAAGATAGAGGGCGTGGCAGTACTTGATGCCAACCACATCGTTGTCGTAAATGATAATGACTTTAACTTCGCATACAACACAACTTCAGGTTTGGTTGAAATCGGTAAGTTGAAGACATCATTCCTGACTATCAAACTGCCAGTTGCACTTCCAACATATCCTGAAGCTGCTGCAGCCAAGTATGGAAAGAAGTGTTCGAAGGCTGGGCTGGAAGCCCCAGGCTTAACGTGCAAGGCATTTCAGGGCGACCTACGATGGAGAAAGTAATTTAAAAAGAAACAGCCCCGCAGATTAATCTCTGCGGGGCTTTTTCTTTCTCTTAATCATTTTGAGGAAAACCTAAGTTGATTCCACCATGGCTTGGATCTAACCAGCGGCTTGTAACAACTTTGCCACGAGTAAAGAAATGAACACCTTCGGTGCCATGTGCATGTGAATCACCAAATAATGAGTTCTTCCATCCACCAAATGAGTAATAGGCCATTGGCACAGGAATTGGAACGTTGATTCCCACCATTCCTACTTCTACTTCATTCTGGAAACGACGTGCAGCTCCTCCATCATTGGTGAAGATCGCTGTGCCATTTCCATATTGATGTGAGTTAACTAAATTCAAAGCTTCGTCATAGGTATTAACGCGAAGAATGCTTAAAACTGGACCAAAGATTTCATCGGTATAGACCGACATCTTTGGGCTCACGTTATCGAGCAGAGTTGGCCCAAGGAAGAAGCCATCGCCATCAACTTTTAGATCGCGGCCATCAACAACAACAGTTGCACCTTCTTTAGCTCCAGCTTCAATATAAGAAGCAACTTTGTCGCGGTGAACTGCTGTCACAAGTGGGCCCATGTCGCTGCCCTTTGTGCCATCGCCCGTAACAATGTTTGCCATACGGGATTTAATCCGTGCAACCAATGCATTTCCAATAGGTTCAACGGCAACGATTGCAGAGATTGCCATGCAACGCTCTCCTGCAGAACCAAAGCCTGCGTTAATGGCAGCATCTGCTGCAAGTTCTAGATCTGAGTCAGGAAGAACGATCATGTGGTTCTTAGCCCCGCCCAATGCTTGAACGCGCTTTCCGGCTTTAGTTCCTGTTTCATAAACATAGCGCGCAATAGGAGTTGATCCCACAAATGAAATTGATTTAATTCCTGGGTGAACAAGGAGTGCATCTACAACTTCTTTATCTCCATGAACAATATTGAAAACACCATCTGGCAATCCTGCTTCTTTCCACAGCTGGGCCATAAACATTGCAGCCGATGGATCTTTCTCAGAAGGCTTAACAACCACAGTGTTTCCGCAAGCAATGGCTACTGGGAAGAACCACATGGGCACCATCGCTGGGAAGTTAAAGGGAGAGATGATTGCAACTGGGCCAAGTGCTTGGCGGATTGAATAGACATCTACTCCACTTGATACTTCCTCTGAAAATCCACCTTTAAGCAGATGTGGGATGCCACAAGCAAACTCAACAACTTCAAGACCACGTGTTACTTCACCTGCAGCATCACTTAATACTTTTCCATGCTCTGCCGTAATAAGGGCTGCAATCTTTTCTTTGTTTTGTTGCACTAATTCGCGAAAAGTGAAAAGGACCTGCGTGCGCTTGGTCAGTGAGCTATGGCGCCATTCGGCAAAAGCTGCTGTTGCTGCAGATACGGCTGAATCAACGGTGGCGGCATTTCCAAAGGCCACGGTCCCAGTTACTTTTCCAGTGGCTGGGTTATAGATATCCCCCGTGCGTTCTGGTTTTTTCGTATCTGGGGCGCCATTGATCCAATGCGTAATCTGCGTCATAGGTGCAATCTACTTGAGGCGTTAAGATGGCGCTACCTACTAGATAAAAGGCTAACTTTCATGAGTGCACCAAAGAGCGATCCAGCAAAGCAAGAGGCCGTAAGTGCTGCTGACCGTAAATATGTATTTCACTCATGGTCTGCCCAAGGTGCAATTTCGCCTATGCCTTTTGCAAGCGGCTCAGGCTCTAGATTTTGGGACCATGCAGGTAAAGTTTATTTAGATTTCTCTTCACAGCTTGTTTTCACAAACATTGGTCATCAACACCCAAAGGTAATTAAGGCTATTCAAGATCAAGCCGAAGTTTTAACAACTATCGCACCTCAGCATGCCAATGATGCCCGTAATGAAGCCGCGCAACGCATCGTTGAATTAGCTGGGGATACTTTCGCCAAAATTTTCTTCACAACTGCTGGCGCAGATGCAGTCGAAAATGCAATCCGCATGGCACGTATGCACACACACAAGCACAAAATACTTTCTACGTATCGTTCTTATCACGGCAACACAGGTGCTGCCATTAATGCAACTGGAGACCCACGCAGATTCCCTAATGAGTTTGCTTTTGGCCATGTTCACTTTTGGGGACCATATCTCTATCGCACTGCTTTCTGGGCAACAACTGAAGAGCAAGAGTGCCAGCGCGCACTTGAACATCTTGAACAAACAATTATCTTTGAGGGCCCAAACACAATTGCTGCGATCTTGATTGAATCAATTCCAGGAACTGCTGGTGTGTTAGTACCGCCTAAGGGTTATCTAGAGGGAATTCGTGCGTTATGCGATAAATACAAGCTTCTGTGGATTGCAGATGAAGTGATGGCTGGCTTCGGTCGCACAGGCAAGTGGTTTGCATACCAACACAGCGCAGTTGTTCCAGATCTGATCACTTTCGCTAAGGGTGTTACATCCGGCTATATCCCACTGGGTGGAGTTGTCATTAGTGAGCCAGTATCAAAGACATTTGATGAGAGAGTATTTGCTGGCGGCATGACATACATGGGTCACCCATTGGCATGTGCTACGGCTGTTGCAACTATCGATGTCATGAAGGAAGAGAAGATGCTAGAAAACGCCACAATGATTGGCGAAACCATTCTTGGTCCTGGGCTAAAAGAGTTAGCTAAGAAGCACAGAATTATTGGCGATATCCGCGGCGCAGGTGTTTTCTGGGGCATTGATATGGTCTCTGATCGTGCAACGCATGAGCCTCTAGCTCCATACGGTGCATCAAGTCCTGCAATGAATGAATTAGTGGCTGCATGTAAGAATCATGGATTAATGCCATTTAATAACTTCAACCGCATTCACTTGTGCCCACCATGCAATATCTCAGTAGAAGATGCAAAGCTGGGTCTTGAGATGTTTGATAAAGCGCTCACTGAAATGGGAAAGCATTACACCGGCAGTTAGACGTTAAACCTAAATTCAACAACATCTCCATCTGCCATTACGTAATCTTTGCCTTCCATGCGCACTTTTCCTTTAGAGCGCGCTTCAGCAACTGATCCCGCTTCCATCAAATCAGCAAATGAAACAATCTCAGCTTTAATAAAGCCCTTTTGGAAATCTGTGTGAATAACACCTGCAGCAATGGGTGCGGTGTCACCTTTGTGAATTGTCCATGCACGGACCTCTTTTGGACCTGCAGTTAAGTAAGTCTGCAAGCCCAGAGTTCTAAAACCAACATGTGCCAGAGTTGCAAGCCCAGGCTCTTCTAAACCAATGGATTGCAAAAGCTCTAGCGCATCTTCATCACTGAGCTCTGATAGCTCTGCTTCAGTTTTTGCATCTAAAAAGATTGCCTCTGCTGGTGCCACAAGTGCTTGCAGCTTCTTGCGAAGCTCTGTGTCATTTAATTCAGCAGCATCTACGTTGAAAACATAGAGAAATGGCTTGGCAGTAAGTAGGTGAAGCTCTGCTAGATCTTCTCGGCTAATTGAGCTTTGTGAAAGCGGACGACCTGATTGCAACCATTCATTTGCTGCCTTTGCTGCCTCTAGAGCTGGTGCTTTCTCTTTTGCAATACGTACTTCTTTTTCAAGACGTGGGATTGCCTTTTCAATTGTTTGTAGGTCAGCCAGGGCTAACTCAGTATTAATCGTTTCGATATCACTGGCTGGATCAATACGGCCATCAACGTGAACAACATCGCCATCGTTAAATACTCGGATAACTTGGCAGATTGCATCGGTTTCGCGGATATTGGCCAAGAACTTATTTCCCAAACCCGCACCCTCTGATGCCCCTTTTACGATTCCGGCGATATCGACGAATGAGACGGTTGCAGGAAGAAGGGTTTGCGAACCAACGATTATGGCAAGGGCGGCCAAGCGCGTATCTGGTACTCCCACAACGCCGACGTTAGGTTCAATCGTGGCAAAGGGATAGTTAGCGGCTAGGACGTTGTTTTTCGTCAGGGCGTTAAAGAGGGTGGATTTACCCACGTTTGGCATGCCAACGATTCCGATAGACAGTGTCATAAGGGGTAGAGCCTACGCGCAATTGTCAGTGCGCCCTGCCACGATAGCCCCATGCCCACATATGTAGTGACACTTCTGATCGGCCTGCTTGCCGGCGGTGCAATCGGCTATCTATTTCGAGCGATGAAATCTGGGGATGCAACGGCCGAGCGCGCACTACTCGATGATTACAAATCTCAGTTGGCGGCCGAGCGCGCCAAGACTGAATCGGAGATTAAATTAAATGCCGAACTCAATTCGATGAAGGAGTCGGTGCAAAAACTCTCCACACAATCTAATGAGGCCAATCGAATCCGCACCGAGGCCGAGGCAAAACTCACTACAACTATCCTTGAGATGCGCCGAGCATCAGAGTCCATCTTTGATGAGACAAAGAAAATCGCAGGTGCGCTTTCAAATAATCAAACACGTGGAAAGTTTGGCGAGGCACAACTTGAGCTTTTGTTGCAACAGGCAGGGCTGCGTGAGGGACATGAATACACCGCGCAACGTTCAACAACTGATACTGACTCTTCTGGCATTCCAGATGTGACAGTCAATATGCCTGGTGGCTCACAATTATTTATTGACTCCAAATTTCCTTTTGAACGCTTTCTTGAAGCATTCGGCACAGATGATCAAGCAGACCTGAATACGCAGTGAATTTGCGGAACGCCTTTCGCGCGCGAAAGTGAGGTGCTTCCATCGATGTTTTTTTGAGGTATCGAATAATGGAACTGAAGCTAATTCCTGGCCCATTGCTAATTTCCCACCAATGGATTTATGACAAAACTACTGAAGTTGGCGAATGGGTGGATGCCGACGTCACGTTCAGAGCACACGAGTTTTTGTTTGATGACGTAGACATTTGCGATGGCTTCACTCTTGCAGATCTATTCCGTTTGCTTGAGGCATGCCCCGTTCTTCAGCAGATCATGCGCCGTAATTTTTCTGATGAACTCATGGCCGAAGCACGTAAAGGTGTCATTCAAGAGTTCAAGGCTGGATACGATCCTGAAGGAATTGAATACCTGGAGCTGTACCAGATATGGCACAAAAACACCGCCACCTCGGAA
>OFRD01000091.1_pt1 | contig 31093 bp, 27 predicted proteins | sample 1543041 | NCBI WGS metagenome assembly OFRD01 (sample SAMN07774234, study PRJEB24372) | wastewater metagenome | isolation source: Exp Tend CN 100WW | collected 2016-02
AAGGCACGCTGGACCTGATCAAAGAGCGTGGCGCACAGGACATGAAAAGCGAGATGGAGCGCTTTCCGCGCCTGTTCCGCGGCGCGGACAGCATCCCGGGCCTGACCTGGCCCACCATGGTGGTCGGTGGCGGCAACCCCACAAAAGGCGAAGTGCCCGGCAAACTCAGCATCAACCTGGGTGGCGTGGTGGTGCAGATCTGGCACCCGGGTCCTGGTCACACCCGTGGCGACACGATCGCTTGGGTGGAAGAAGAAAAAGTGCTGTTCTCGGGCGATTTGGTGGAATACGAAGCCGGTGTCTACACGGGCGACGCCCAACTCGAAGAGTGGCCCGCTACCCTCGAAGCCCTGCGCGACTTGAAGGCTGAGTTCATCGTGCCGGGCCGTGGTGAAGCCATGAAAGGCAATGCCAACGTCAACAAGGCGCTGGACTACACCCAGCGCTGGGTGACCACCTTGTTCCAAGCGGGCAAAGAAGCCGTGGCCGGCAAGATGGACTTGAAAGCCGCCATGGCCCACACCCGCAAGAGCATGGACCCGGTGTTTGGCCATGTGTTCATCTACGAGCACTGCCTGCCGTTTGACGTGACACGCGCCTATGACGAGGCCAGCGGCATCAAGAACCCCCGCATCTGGACCGCTGAGCGCGACATGGAAATGTGGAAAGCGCTGCAAAGCTGACAAGCCATGGATACCCGGTCAAGCCGGGTATGACACAGTCTTTTGGCCCCATTTGTCACCCTTGACTTGATGAGTGCCCATGCTTCAACGGCCATGGATACCCGGTCAAGCCGGGTATGACAACGTTTTTTGGCCCCACCTGTCACCCCCGCGTGACAAAGCCTTTTAGCCCCATCTGTCACCCCCGACTCGATCGGGGGTCTGTGTTTTTGGGGCGGTAATGCCTGTTGGTCCGCGCAGGCCGAGAGGCCGCATGCTCAGGGTTTGATCAAGTCCCGGATATCCCTGTCGTAGGCGCGCAGCCTGCGAGCCACTTGTTGGCGTTGCTCGGGCGTGGCGGTGTTGTGCAACTGGGCCAGGTTGTCACAGGCGCGTTGCGACAGGCTTTGCATCATGGTGCGCTGCCCGGCGTCGGGCGGCAACAACCAGCGCTGCCAAACGCCCCATAACTGCGCTTGTGCTTGGGCTCGTGTCATGCCGTCTTGGCTGATGCGCTGCAAAGCCGACAGCAAATCCTGCTGGCGGCGCTGCCGGTCTTGTCTGCCCCACTCGGCGGTCCAGGGCGACTGTGCCAGTTGTGTCTTGAGCAAGCCCTCTTGAGCCGGGTTCAACTCGCCATAAAACGAGCGGTAGCGTTCCAGTGTTTTGTCCAGTCGGCGCTGCAGCCGTTCGCTGGTGTTGCCTTGCAGCCACTCTTGTTCCCATTCTTCGTTTTGGCGCTCCCAGTGCCGTGCCATGTGGCTCAACTGGCGTGGTCCCAAAGCCATGGCCACCGGGGCCACTTGCACCACGGCCTCGCGCATCAAGGTGTCCAGTCGGGTTTGTACATCGGCCCAGACGCCGCACACCTGTTCAGACTGCACGGGGCCTGCGGTCAGTGGCAGCGCGCGTTGCAGCAGTTCGGCATAGGCGGGCAGCTCTTCGCGGCGATGCCATTGGTGCAGCTGGTCAAGGGCCTCTTTGGCCCCCTTGGACTGAGCGCCGCTGAACGACACCGTGCTGTCCAACCACCAATAAGACAGCGTGGGCAGTTGCTGATAGCCCAGCTTGATGGTGCTGCAGCCTTGTAGCAACACCAAGCAAAACACAAGCAGGGTCCGGCGGATCAATTGAAGTCCTTCACAGCGAACGACCAATCCTCAAAATGCCCCGAGCTTGTGTTGCTCACTTTATCTTCCACGACCAGACGTTCGACTGCACAGTTTTGCATCGTCCAGTGCCAATGGGCAAGCCAAAGTGATGATCGCATCGAAAGCTCCGCATGGTGTCAATGGCGTGAGTGCCTCAACAAGGTGCACCCAGGCCCGAAGCCGCGATTGTCCATCAATACAGATCCCGACACTTCCTTGAGTTCAAGCGCTTGAATGGCGCCGTCAATCAAGCCCTTCAGTCACCGGGTTGACTCTGGCGATAATGCATACCTGTATTTGCAGCCGCTGTTTGGCCACTTTAGAAAGTCGTTCATGAGCTTGAACACCCCGTTTCCCATTGATGTCGTCGTGATGGCCGCTGGCAAAGGCACGCGCATGAAAAGCCGCCTGCCCAAGGTCTTGCAGCGTTTGGCTGGCGTGCCGCTGGTGCAGCATGTGCTGAACACCGCCGCGCAGCTGAACGCGCGTTCGGCCGTGGTCATCACCGGGCACGGAGCCGACCAAGTCGAGCCCGTGTTGCTGGCCCCCGGTCAGGCGCTGGCGGTGCAATGCGTGCGCCAAGAGCCCCAGTTGGGCACAGGCCACGCCGTGCAACAGGCGCTGCCCGCGCTGGCCGATGATGGGGTGGTGGTGATTTTGTCGGGCGATGTGCCGCTGACGCAGGCGGACACCCTGCAAGCCCTGATCGCCCAATGCGGCGGTGACAAGCTGGCGCTGCTCACCATCGACTTTGCCGACCCCACCGGTTATGGCCGCATCGTGCGCGGTGCTCAGGGCCAAGGCCAGGGCGATGCGGTGCAAGCCATCGTCGAGCACAAGGACGCCAGCGACGCGCAGCGCCAGATCAACGAGGTTTACAGCGGCATCATGGCCGTGCCTGCCAAATTACTCAAACACTGGCTGGGGCGCATTGACAACCAAAACGCCCAAGGCGAGTACTACCTGACCGACGTGGTCAAGTTGGCCGTGGCCGACGGGGTGCCCGTGGTGGCCCACAAAATTGCCGATGCGCTGCAAGTGGCTGGCATCAACAGCCCGGTGCAACTGGCCGAGCTGGAGCGTGCCCACCAGCTGCGCCAAGCGCAGGGCCTGATGGCGCAAGGCGTGCGCCTGCAAGACCCGGCCCGCTTCGATTTGCGTGGCCAGCTCGATTGCGCGCAAGACGTCGAGATCGATGTGAACTGCGTGTTTGAAGGCCGCGTGGCCTTGGGCGAAGGCGTGCGGATCGGCGCGAACTGCGTGATCGCCAACTGCACCATCGCTGCGGGCGCGGTGATCCACCCCTTCACCCACATCGATGGCGAAAAACTCGGCGTATCGGTGGGCGAGGGCGCACTCATTGGCCCCTTTGCCCGCCTGCGCCCAGGCGCGCAACTGGGGGCCGAGGTGCACATTGGCAACTTTGTCGAGGTGAAAAATTCCACGATGGCCCAAGGGGCCAAAGCCAACCACTTGGCCTATTTGGGCGACGCCACCGTGGGCGAACGCGTGAACTACGGCGCGGGCAGCATCACCGCCAACTACGACGGGGCCAACAAGCACCGCACCGTCATCGAGGCCGATGTGCACATTGGCAGCAACTGCGTGCTGGTGGCCCCGGTGACGATTGGCGCAGGCGGCACCGTGGGCGGCGGCTCGACCATCACCAAGAGCACCGAGCCCGGCAGCCTGAGCGTGGCGCGTGGCAAACAGATCAGCATCGCCCATTGGGCGCGGCCGCAGAAGAAGCCCAAGCCTTGAGCAGATGCACGTGGGTCAACCCCGCGCGCACACGGGTCCGTCATGCCCGCGAAGGCGGGCATCCATCGCCGCCAATCACGGATACCCGATCAGCCCAGGTCTGACAAGAGTGGTATCGAACGCGGCAGCGACAGTGTGCGTTTATTTGAGCACCGGCCAAGTCGTTGTGAACTTCGCCCGTTTGGTGGCAAAAAAAGCCTTCACATTGCGCACATTGGCGTCTTGCGTGAACAGGGCTTGGCTGATGGCCAGGTAGTGCGGCATGTCGCGGGCCTGCACCACCAGCATGAAGTCTGGCCCCGGCGACACGCGCCAACATTGCTGCACCGCATCTTGGGCCACGGCCCGCGCCTCAAACGCGTCCAGGTGCTCGCTGCCTTGCTTGTCCAGCGACACTTCCACCAGGGCGGTCAGTCCGTGGCCCAGGTGGGCGCTGAGTTTGTCGGCATTCAGCACGGCCATTTGCCGCTCGATCCAGCCCGCATCCACCAGCCGCTTGACGCGCCGCAAGCAAGTGGGGGGCGACACATTCACTTGGCGGGCCAAAGCCACATTGCTCAGGCTGGCATCGTGCTGAAGGCTGTCCAGCAGTTGCAGGTCGATGGCGTCGAGTTCAATAGATTCCATGGATGGTATTTTATTGAAATTTAATTTCATGGAGATGATTTCATGAAATTAACGGTGATTTAGATTTGATAATTGATCTGAAATTTCAAACAGGCAGGTCTAACATCGCGACAGTTCCATTCCAACACCATCTTCGGAGTTCCCCCTATGTGTGGCATCGTCGGCGCAGTCTCTTCTCGCAACATCGTTCCCATCTTGGTGCAAGGCCTGCAACGGCTCGAATACCGGGGCTATGACTCTTGCGGCGTGGCCGTTCATGCGGCCAGCTTGGGCGGCGGCACGGGCGGCTTGCAGCGTGCACGCAGCACATCGCGCGTGGCGGAGTTGATGGACCAAGTCAGCGCCGACCACATCGAAGGCGGCACCGGCATTGCCCACACCCGCTGGGCCACGCATGGCGCACCTGCCGTGCACAACGCGCACCCGCACTTCAGCCACGGCACGGGCGCGGCCGACGGCAAGCCGGGCAAGGTGGCTTTGGTGCACAACGGCATCATCGAAAACCACGAAGAACTGCGTGCTGCTCTGCAAGCCAAGGGCTATGTGTTTGCCAGCCAGACCGACACCGAAGTCATCGCCCATTTGGTCGACAGCTTGTACGACGGCGACATTTTTGAAGCCGTCAAAACCGCCATTCGCCAACTGCACGGCGCGTATGCGATAGCCGTGTTCCACAAAGATGAGCCGCAACGTGTGATCGGCGCGCGTGCCGGATCGCCACTCATCTTGGGCGTGGGCCAAGGCGAAACCTTCTTGGCCAGCGATGCGATGGCGCTGGCCGGTGTGACCGACCAGATCGTGTATTTGGACGAGGGCGACGTGGTCGACATCCAGCTGGGCAAATACTGGGTGGTGGACCGTGACCACAAGGCCGTGACCCGCGCTGTCAAGACGGTGCACGCGCACAGCGGCGCGGCCGAACTCGGGCCATACCGCCACTACATGCAAAAAGAAATCTTTGAGCAGCCCCGCGCCATTGCCGACACGCTCGAGGGCGTCGAAGGCATCACGCCCGAGTTGTTTGGCGACGGCGCGTACAGCACCTTCAAGGCGATTGACAACGTGTTGATCTTGGCTTGCGGCACCAGCTATTACAGCGGCTGCGTGGCCAAGTACTGGATCGAGGCGATCGCCAAAGTGCCCTGCCAGGTCGAGATCGCCAGCGAATACCGCTACCGCGAATCCGTGCCCAACCCGAGCACCCTCATCGTCACCATCACCCAAAGCGGCGAGACCGCCGACACCTTGGCCGCGCTGCGCCACGCACAAAGCCTGGGCATGACGCAAACGTTGACCATCTGCAACGTGTCCACCAGTGCCATGGTGCGCGAGTGCAAACACGCTTATGTGACCCGCGCCGGGGCCGAGATCGGCGTGGCCTCCACCAAGGCCTTCACCACCCAACTGGCCGGGCTGTTTTTGCTCACGCTGGCGCTGGCGCAGACCAAAGGCCGCTTGAGCGACGAAGAAGAGGCTGGGCACATCAAAGCCATGCGCCACCTGCCCGCCGCGCTGCAAGCCGTGCTGGCGCTGGAGCCGCAAATCATCAGCTGGGCCGAAGAATTTGCCAGCAAAGAAAACGCGCTGTTCTTGGGGCGAGGCACGCACTACCCCATCGCGCTCGAAGGCGCTTTGAAGCTCAAAGAGATCACCTACATCCACGCCGAAGCCTATGCCGCAGGCGAACTCAAGCACGGCCCGCTGGCCTTGGTGACCAGCGCCATGCCCGTGGTCACCGTGGCCCCCAACGACCAGCTGCTGGAAAAGCTCAAAAGCAATATGCAAGAAGTGCGCGCTCGCGGCGGCGTGCTCTATGTGCTGGCCGATGGCGACACCAAGATCGAAAGCAGCGAAGGCGTCAACGTCATCCGCATGCCCGAGCACTACGGTGTGCTCTCACCCATCTTGCATGTGGTGCCGCTGCAGCTGTTGTCGTATCACACCGCGTGCGCTCGGGGAACGGATGTGGACAAGCCGAGGAACTTGGCGAAGTCGGTGACCGTGGAGTAATTGAGTCAGTGAGTCAGTGAGTCAGTGAGTCATCTTGAAAATAAACCAGTAATTAAGGTTTAAATAAAAAAATTTTGCCGTGAATAATGAGATTTATTTACGTGAAATGGATAGCTTCATGAACTTTCAAAATATATTAAGCCACTGCTTATCTTTACCAAAACCATGCCAGACAAGAACAAACCGCTAGTTAGTGCAGCAGAACTTGAAGCACTGATTCAAGGGTGGGGCTACTCACCGAATCAGTCAGTTGACAAGTTCTTCCCAATTAGATTCTGGTATCTTTTTGGTATAACTTTTGGGTATGGTCTTCTGTTGCTCTTCAACTCAAGCCATGTTGCGCAAAACCTATCCGCCGAGCCAGTTGAAGTCTTGAGAATCAGTAGGTTCCTGTATTTCAGAGGTTGGTTTCTCTGTGCCGTACTCTGCATTGGCACATTCGCTTATCTGCGAAACTGGTATCCCGCCATCACGTTCAGCGGCATTTTTATCGTGGGCTGTGTGAACTTCGTCTTTGACCTGTTCAATGTCTATGCCGAAGTATTGGCTAATCCAACACCAAAAACGACAGTTGCGCTGATCGCACGGTTGCTTGCGCTCTGGGTTGTATTTCTGTCTGTTCGCAATGCTGGGCGACAACCTGATTTGAAAGACCGCTTAAACATCCTGCTGCCATTCAAGCGTGATGTCTGAGTGTTGGCTACCGACCCCGCCTTACATGTGAGTAATTGACACCACCACCTAAACAGCATAAATTCATGCAAAAATTAACTCGAAGTTAAATTCTGCATGAAAATAATTGATCGGCAAGCGCATGCCGTGTTGCTTCAGCGGGCCACGCTTTACCCCGTGGTGACCGTGCTCGGGCCGCGCCAATCGGGCAAAACGACGCTCTGCCGCATGGCGTTTCCAGACAAGCCGTATGTCAATCTGGAACAGCCCGATGTGCGGGATTTTGCGCAGCAGGACCCCAAAGCCTTTTTGGCGCAATACCCTGATGGCGCGGTGCTCGACGAAATCCAGAACGTGCCCACGCTGCTGTCATGGCTTCAGGTGTTGACCGATGCCGATCCACGCAAAGGTCGTTTTGTGTTGACCGGCAGCCATCAATTGCAAGTCAATGCGCACATCACTCAATCTTTGGCGGGGCGAACCGCCGTGCTGGAATTGCTGCCTCTGAGCTTGTCAGAGTTGGCCGCAGTCGGCGATGGTGCAACCGTTGGCCCCGATGATGTGAATCAAATGATGCTGCAAGGTGGCTATCCGCGCATTCATGCACAAGACCTGCCGCCCGAGGTCATGCTGTCGGATTACTTTGCCACCTATGTGGAGCGTGACGTGCGCCAACTCATCAACCTCAGGCATCTGCGCGAGTTTGGCCAGTGCGTGCGGTTGTTGGCCGGGCGCACGGGGCAACTGTTGAACCAGACCAGCTTGGGGAACGAAGTGGGGGTCAGCAGCAACACCATCACGCAGTGGTTGAGTCTGCTGGAGGCGTCATTTCTGGTGTTCAGCCTGGCACCTTGGAGCGTGAACATTGGCAAGCGCTTGGTCAAAAGCCCCAAGGTTTATTTTTACGATGTGGGTCTGGCCTGTTGGCTTCTTGGCATCAAGACAGTCGAGCAGTTGCAGCACCATCCTTTGCGCGGCGCTTTGTTTGAAAACCTGGTGGTGCTGGAGGTGATGAAGTCTTTGCGCAACCAAGGCTTGCGTGATCCTTTGTATTTCTTCAGAGACAGCAATGGTCTCGAGGTCGATCTGTTGCTGGAGCATGCCGATGGCGTTCAGCTGATCGAAATCAAGGCGTCGCAAACCGTGGCGGCACCGTTGTTTAAAAATCTGCGCACCGTCAGCGCCCTGCTGGGCGAGCGTGTGAAAAGTCAGCACTTGGTTTATGGCGGTGATCTTCGGCAAGCAAGAACCGATGTGGATGTGTTGCCCTACGGGCAGGCTGGTTCTTTGGTGCAGGGGGCGTTGTGATGTCAAGACCCGAAGCCTGTTGGGCGGTGGAGTCCTCGGGCGTTCACGGCAAAGGCGTGTTCGCCACACGGCATCTGGCCGCAGGCGAGCGGATCATTGAATATGTGGGCGAGGTCATCACCATGGCCGAGGCGATTGCCCGCCACCCACACGATGCCAGCAACCCCGACCACACGTTTTACTTCCATCTGGGCGATGGCCGGGTGATCGATGCGCTGTATGGCGGCAACGATTCCAAATGGATCAACCATTCGTGCCGCCCCAATTGCGAGCCCGACCTGGTGAAGGGGCGCATTTTCATCAAAACCCGCAGGCCTGTTTACAGGGGCGAAGAGCTGACGTTTGACTATGGCTTGTTCAGCGACGAGCCGATGACCGAAGCGCTCAAGGCGCGTTATGTCTGCCGTTGCGGCGCGGCCAAGTGCCGGGGCACGATGCTTTCAACAGACTAAGTGGGCGTGCCGGATCGAGCGTTGCGCTCAAACCCCCGTCACCGGAGGTGGAGGCGGCGGCGTTTTGTTGGCTGGCTTGTGCTGTTCGCTGTGCGCATGCGCTGGTTTGGCGCACACGCGTTGAAGCAGCAATAACCAAGCGGGTTGCTGCAAGGCCTGAATGCACAGCGCGCGTGACACCGCCAGGCGTTGTTCGGCAGACGGTGGCGTACTCATGGCTCTTGGTTTTGGCGCAAGGCCAGAATGTCCAGCGCAATTTGTGCTTTGAGTTTGCCAAATGGGCGTGCCACCTTGACGCGCTTGGCACGCGCCCAACAGGCCAACGAAAACAGACCCAGTGCCAAAGGCACAAACCACATGAGCCATGCACTGTGCGCATTGACCTCAGGCAATGCAGTCCAGAGCAGCAAGGACACCCCTGCCAAAAAGACCCCAAGCAGCAAGCTTGCCGTGCCCAAGGCATAAATCAGCAAGCGGGTTTGCCAAGCCCGCACATGCAGCGCCCATTCCTCGGATGCCAGATCGGCATAGCCGTGGGCGTGCATTTTGAGCAGGTCCGGCGACAGCAACAAAAGCTTGAGCAGGCGCTTGTTCATCAATGGGTGCGTGAACGGATCAGCCAACTCACCAGTGTGGCCACTGCGGCGCCTGCGCCTGCCGCAATCAATATTGATTTGAAGGGTGCGCAGTGAATTTGATGCTCGGCCGTGGCGGCGATCTTGCGTGTCTTTTGTTCCAGCAATTTCTCGGCCTCGACGGCCGCGTCCCGGCTGTGATGGGCCATGTCGCTGATGCTGTCAGACAGACGATCGGCCAAGCGTTCAAAAGCCGGTTTGGATTCGTGCGCCGCAGCGTGCATGCCAGCCGCCGTGCCTGCGCCTGCAGCAGCCATTTTTTCTTGAGGATTTTGAGGGTCTGTCATAAGAACTCGCTTTGTCGGTGGATTAAAAACAGGCCTCCACCTTAAAAGCGACAGACAGCAGCGTCTGTTGGCTGACGCACTCAAACTCAGTCTTCAGGCCTTTGTTGGCGCTTTTGATCGCGCAGCATAAACAGGTACAGGCTTTCCACCTTGTCGCGGGCCCAGGGCGTTTTACGCAAAAATTTCAGGCTGGAACCCACGCTGGGGTCGTGTGTGAAGCAGCGGATCGGGATGCGCACACCCAGATCGGCCCAGCCGTAATGGTCTGCCAGTTGGGTGACGATGGTTTCCAGTGTTAAGCCGTGCAGCGGGTTTCGCGCTTGCTTGAGGTCAGGTGATGGAGCTTGCATGCCGTCATTGTCCCTTGATTTGGACAGCGTGATGCAGCACACGGAAAGGCTCGCAACCTTGTCTTAAATTGCCATCAGCAAAACAAGCAACTTGGCTGGCTTGAAACCGATGGAGCGTTTGAACATGGACCCGACCGCGCTAGCGACAGCGACCACAGGCCAAGGCTTTGAGTTGACAGCAGACCAGTTGCGCAAAACGGTCGAGCCCGACACCTTGGGTTTTTCTGACACGTCCGAGTTGCTGGACCAAGGCGTGCCCTGGATTGGACAAGAGCGCGCCAAGCAAGCGGCCCAATTTGGCATGGGCATGACCGAGCCGGATTACAACCTGTTTGTATTGGGTGAGGTGGGCAGCGGCCGCACAACGCTGCTCAGCCAGATGATGCACGCGCAGGCCGAACAGCGTCCGGTGCCACCCGATCTTTGTTATTTGCACAACTTTGACGAACCCGAGCGCCCCCGTGCGCTGCGTCTTCAGGCCGGGCAGGGGCGCGTGCTGCGCCAGTTGCTGTTGCAGTTGGCCAAGCGCTTGCAGACCGAGGTGCCGAAGCGCTTGGGGCAAGATGATTTCAAGGCCGAAAGCCAGCGGATTGAGGCGTCTTACAAAACCGAAGAGGACCGTGGTTACCTGGCCCTCAGTGCTTATGCCGAGTCCCACCACTTTGCCTTGATGCGCGATCAGGGGCACATGGTGTTCACTTTGAAAGACGCACAGGGTGAGCCGGTCACAGCGGGCAAGGCTTTGGCCTTGAGCCAGGAAAAACGCGCTGAAATAGATGTTGCCGAAGCTTCGCTCAGAGAAGAAATCAGCCGCTACCTTGAAAAAACGAGAGCCATGGAGCGCGTGATGAACGAGGGCTTGTCTGCGTTGCGCAGGCAAACCCTCAAGCCCATGCTGGACCACGAAATGCAGGTGATCCGCAATGCGCTGAATCAACCTGTGCTGGACAGTGTCAAGTTGGGGGCATTTTTAGAGCAGATCCAGAACTGCGTGCTGGAAAACGTAGAGCTATTTGAGCCTGGGGATGACGAGGATGTGCGCTTGGAAGCGCTGGCTGCCGTGTTGTCGCTGTTTCGTGTCAACGTGGTGGTGGACAACCATGCGTTGCAGGGGGCACCTGTCATTCGTGAAGACAACCCCTTGTTCAGGATGTTGTTTGGCAGCATTGAATACGAGTCGGACAGTGGTGAATTGGTGACCGATTTTTCTCGCATTCGTGCGGGCAGTTTGCTGAAAGCGCATGGCGGATTTCTGATGCTGCACCTGCGTGACTTGTTGGCCGATTCGCATGTGTGGGAAAAATTGCGCCGTTTCATGCGCAGTGGGCGCGTGCAAATTGAAGAGCCCGGCATGATGTATGCGCCCATGGCTGCGGTCTCACTGGAGCCCGAGGCGGTGGATGTGGATGTGAAGTTGGTGCTGGTGGCTTCGGTGGATGAGTACTACGCGGTGCAAGAAGCCGACCCTGAGTTTGCCCGGCGCTTTCGCTGCAAGGTCGATTTTGCCGAGAGCATTCCGGTCACCAGCGCATCGGTTCACGCCACGGCGATTTTTGTGGGCCAGATTTGCAAGCGGATGAAGTTGCCGCATTTTTCGGCTGCGGCGGTCGCGGCCTTGATCGAAGAAACCCACCGCGAGGCCGAAGACCAGGATCGACAAAGCGCGATCTTCGCTTTGGCCGAGGCCTTGGTGATTGAGAGCGCTGCATTGGCCAGGCAGCGCGACATGCCACAGGTGGGGGCAAGCGACGTGAAGAACGCCAGGCAAGCCCGGATTCACCGCCACAACTACCCAGAGCAACGCCTGCAGGAAACCATTGTCGATGGTGAACGTTTGTTGGTGGTGTCTGGCGAACGGGTGGCGCAAATCAACGGCCTCACGGTGGTGGATTTGGGGGACTACCGGTTTGGCTTTCCCGTGCGGGTGACGGCCAGTACCTATGCGGGAGAAGAGGGCTTGCTCAACATCGAGCGGGAGGTCGAGATGTCCGGTCCCATCCACGACAAAGGGGTGCTGATTTTGCACAGCTATTTGTCTTCCTTGTTTGCTCACATTGCGCCGTTGGCCATGAATGCCGCCGTGGTCTTTGAGCAGGAATACAGCGGGGTCGAGGGCGACTCGGCTTCATGTGCCGAGTTTTATGCCCTCTTGTCGAGCTTGTCGGGGTCGCCCATGCAGCAAGGCATCGCGGTCACAGGCGCAGTCAATCAGCATGGCGAGTTGTTGCCTGTCGGCGGCATCAACGAAAAAATCGAAGGCTACTTTCGGAGTTGCGAAAGCCTTGGCTTGACTGGCGATCAAGGGGTGTTGATGCCCCGGCGGAACCTGCGCCATTTGATGCTGGATGAACGGGTGGTGCAAGCGGTGACCGCTGGGCGGTTCCACATCCATGTGGCCGACACGGCCAGCGAGGGCATGGCCCTTTTAACCGGCATGCGTTTTGGCGTGTTGGGGCTTGGGGGGTACGACGCGGACAGCGTGTTGGGGCGTGCGCAAAAAACCTTGCAACGCTTTCGCCATGCCTGTGAACACTTAGGTAAACCAACCGTCAATCCAAACCACATGCGGCACCTCAAGCACAGCATTTACCGCTGAAGATTTCAGCGCTCATTTTGAGCGTGCCGATTGAATGGGAAAGACAAAAAACACTACCTGTTTTTAGGGGCTCACTGGTTTTTAAGTAGCTTGGCTCATTGATTCAGACGATTAAAGAAAAAGACAGATCGCCATATTCTGAGCACAAGGATCAGGTGATTCCTTGCTTGCTCAAGAGAATTTCTTGGTCCGTAAAACTATGAAAAGGACGATATTCATGTGCATTAATCTTGTGCTTGCCGATCCATATCCAGTGATGCTGGAAGGCTTGACCCACGTTTTTGAAAACACGCCTGATTTTGCGGTCAAGGCCTGCGTGACGAATGGCGATGCAGCGATGAAGGCCTTGTTGGAGCACGAGCCGCACATTTTGGTGATGGACTTGTCCTTGTCTCAAAAAAGCGGCTTGGCTGTGCTTGAGGAAATCAGGGCACAAAATTTGAAGACCCACCCAGTCGTGTTCACGGGTGCGCCGATTGGCGAGGTGATGCGGGCGCTGGACCTGGATGTTCCTGGCCTGGTGTCCAAAGAAAAATCAAAACAAGTGCTGATACGTTGCATCAAGTCTGTGCATCAAGGTGGCCAATGGCTGGATCGTGATTTGACTGTCAAAACGATGTCTTTGCTGCTTGAGCAAAAAAAGAAAAATGAACATGCATCGCATCTTTTGACACCGCGTGAAATGACCGTTGCACGCATGGTCACCGAGGGGTGGCCGAACAAGAAAATTGCCAGCAAACTGTTCATCAGTGAAGGCACGGCCAAGCTTCACTTGCATCACATTTATCAAAAACTCAACTGCCCTGGTCGCATGTCTTTGCAGCGTTATATGCAGTCGAATGGTTTGGTTTGAATTTTCATTCACACAGACAGAGCCTTGAAAGGAATGAACATGAGCCACGAAAATCAAATGCTCGAAAAAGCCTACGCTGAAAATATCGGTGACCACTACCGGCGTGCGTCGGATGATTTGCTTCATGCCTATCAGCGCAACAAAGAGGCTGCACGGCACCATGAGGCGGGGGCGTTCAAGGCTGCCCTGCACCACGCGAAGTTATCCAAACACCACTCCTTCAACGCCCACGAACATTTGAAAGAGGCACTCAGCATCAGTGAAAAAATGAGCAACTTGGAATTACCGGTCGCTGGAAAGTCCGGTGCCACTGGGGGAGGCTTGGTTCAGTGATGCTCAGAAATTATCTTTCTTGCTATGTGTCAAGCCGCACAGTCAAAGCTGAACCGGGTGGATATACTTTTTTTAACGCCTACTGCAATTGAAAGTTGAAATATTTTCCCCATAGTTGTGAGGCGCAACAAACTGTTTGACTTTTCAATGCTCATATTTTTCGGTCCATATTAGGAGCAACTAGCATGTCAATTCGAGTATTGCTTTCTTCCAAGCACAAAGTGGTTTCTGAGGGCATCGCAGCGGTCTTGCGTACGCACCATGACATGGATCTGGTGGGCATTTCCGATAACGGCGCGACGACCAATGCCTTGTGTGATCAGGTCGATCCCGATGTGGTGTTGATTGGCATGCAAGCCAACGACGCAAAAGACATTGAGTTGATGCATCAGATCGCGCACCATCAACCGGTCAAAAACATGGTGGCTTTTTCTGGTAACTCGGATCGCAATTCCATCATCGAAATACTGGATGCAGGCGCGAAAGGCTATGTCTCGACGACCAGCAGCATTGATGAGTTGCTGTCAGCGGTTCGCGCTGTAGCGGCAGGCCGTGTGTATTTGTGTCAGACCGCTGCCGCTGAAATGATGGAGAGTGTTCGCAAGGCCAGGTCCGGCGATGTCACTTCGACCGGGCAGCTTGGCGGCCGTGAAGGGCAGGTCCTGCGCTTGATCGCCGACGGGTATTCGTCCAAAGAAATAGCCCGTAATTTGCAGATTGCCCCCAGCACCGTGGAGGTCCATCGCCGCAACATCATGCGCAAGATTGGTTTGCACAAAGTGGCCGATTTGACGCGCTACGCCATTCGCAACCAGATGGTCTCTGTCTAGTTGTTCCTGCGTGGCGACTTCAGTGGTTTAACTTGATGTAGTTGTCTTGGTCATTTTTGATGATGTCGTAGCACTCGCATGACCTTTTTTCGAGAGACTTGCGGTCGTGCACAACAACATGGCCACGCGTGTAGCTGATGGTGTTTTCTTCCATCAGCCGACGTGCTGCTTGCGTTATCCCCTCGCGCCTGACACCTAAAAATTTGGCCATGAGTTCATGCGTCATGGTGATGTCGTTGCCGTCCTGTCTGTCCAACACCATCAAAAGCATTCTGCAGAGCTGCTGCTCAAGTGTGTGGTGTCGGTGGCAAACAGCGCCTTGAGACATTTGAGTCATCAGGTTTTGTGTGAACCTCAAAAACACCTTTTGTACGGCATTGCCTTGGTTGAAGCTGTTCAACACCACGCTCAAATTGATTCGGATGGCAGATCCTGCTTTCAGGACAACAGCACTGTTGTGAGGTTTGCTGGCACCCATCAACAAATAGATGCCGATCACGCCCTCTCTGCCGATCATGGCCACGTCGCTGGAAGAGCCGTTTTCCAGAACATGAACCCAGGACACGATCGCCGTCAGTGGAAAGTACAGGTGTCTCAGTGCGCGGCCAGGTTCGTAGAGCACTTGACCTGTTTCTAAGTCGATACGCTCAAAATGCGGAGCCCATTCTTCGTAAACTAATTCTGGTAAAAATGAAATAATTTTATTTAAATCAGTGTTTTTATTCATGAATCACAACTTTGATCTATTTACTTTAATAAATATAGCAAAATTGATAAGCCATATGTTCTTTGTCGAACAAATCTCCCTCTCCTTGCAAAGGAGAAAGATCCAATTTGTTGATTTAAATTAATCTGCCGGGTTTCAGAGATTCTGAGCTCACAGTTGGTTGCAAACCGGCCAAATTGAGAATGTTGAGCACACCTCTTTGGTAAGCGATCAGACCCCGCTCTTTCAGCTCACCTGCTGCCAGCGTGATGCTGACACGTCGGACGCCCAGCATCTGTGCCAAATGTTCGTGTGTCAGGTGCAGCTGTTGCATTTGTGCGCGTTCTGCAGACAAAGCCAACCACCGGGCCAAGCGGGTGGTGACATCTTCGAATTGAACAGACGCCGATATGGCGGCAATGTGTTCAGTCAATTGCCACAAATGCTGTGAGATGACCCACAACATGCCGGGCCGTTGGTGCAGCAGAAGTGCGAAGTCGGCACTCTCTGCCATCCAGGCGCTTCCGCTGGTTTGCACAAGAAAGTGCAGGTTCTCTGAGTTGCTGTCTAGCACCGAGCCCAAGCCGATGGCGCCTTCTGAGCCGACCAAGCCCACAGCCAATGCGTTGTGCGCTTTGTTTTTGACGAGCAGTGCCACGCATGCGCCCGTTAAAAAATAAATCTTGGGTGTTTCATGGTGCACAGGCTTGCACAAGACTTGACCTGCAAACAGTTGAACCGGTTTGCAGATGTTCTGCACCCGGTTTTGATCTTCCTTTGAGAGTTGAAAGATGATTCCGTTGGTCAAAAGCGTCACTGAAATATACCCGTGTGGCAGGTTTTTTTAGGTGGGTTGCTGAGAGCGCGGCGTGTCATTGTGTGCGCTTTTAAAAAGCCCAACCAATGTTTGCCATGAGTTTTGCAAGTTGACCATATACCGCCCCAAGAGCTGTGTTCGATAAAGAACATAAAATGAAAATGACCCAAATCATCTAGCCCACAGAGTTTGAATACCCGTCAAAACAGGTGCCAGAAGTCATGCATATGCCGACTGAAAAAATGAAAAACACATTGCTGTCTCTGATGCTTGCAGACAGCGGTGCGATGCCAGCGTTGAAGGTGGACTGCGTGCCATTGCCGGTGGGACTTCTGGCATCAGAATCTGACTTTTCGGTTTATTTTCCGGTTGATGCGTTGATCACGCTGGGGCCTGCACAAGCGACACCTTCGGCGCGGGGTGTCGTTGCGCTTGTCGGCCAGCATGGTTGTGTGGGGCCACTGCAGAAAGGCGCGGCACGCATGCAAGCCCATGTGATGGTGGCGGGGCACGCCTACCGCGTGGACTGGACGCCTGTGCGTGACGATCCCGCGCGTTATGCACCCTGGTTGTGGCACCAAACAGCGGCCATGCAAAGACGGGTCAGTCAAATCGCCCAATGGTCATTTTGTGTGCAGCATCACACGCCCATGCAGAGTCTGAGCAGTTGGCTTTTGCATTGTTTAGCGCAACATCCCCATGCCGACCTGACCTTGAGCCTGAATGCGCTGCCGCAGTCCATAAGGCAATGGGTCGACCTGTCCCAAGCGGGCGCAAGGCTGGCACCTGATGCGTTGGCTTTTAACGTGTGCGATGGGTGTTTGCGCATGCCGTCTGCCCCCGATCTGGCCGCGCTGGCCTGCCCCTGTCACGCGCAAATGTCGAGCGACGTGGCGTCCGCTTAGGGCCTTGTCTGTGGCGAGTGCTGTGCAGTGATGTGCCGTGCCAAAGACTCAGCCACTTTGATGCCGTCCACCCCCGCAGACAAAATGCCGCCTGCGTAACTGGCCCCTTCGCCAGCCGGGTACAGGCCTTGGGTGTTGGTGCTCTGGTGGTCGTCGCCACGCGGCATGCGCAGCGGTGACGAGGTGCGGGTCTCGACGCCGGTCATGACCGCATCGGCCATGTCATAGCCACGGATCTTGCGACCGAACACCGGCAACGCCTCGCGCATGGCGGTCACGACGTAGTCGGGCAGCACATCGGCCAGGTCGACCAATTTCACGCCGGGCTTGTAAGAAGCTTGCACGCTGCCCCATGCCGTTGATGCGCGTTGTGCCAGAAAGTCGCCGACCAATTGACCGGGGGCTTCGTAGTTGCTACCGCCCACTTCAAAGGCGCGGCTTTCCAGCTGACGCTGCAACACGATGCCCGACAGCGGGTGGCTGGCGGGCGGTTGCTGGCTTGCGAGTGCCTGCGCCTCTTGTGCCAGTTGTGTGCCGTCGTCATGGCCAAAGGCGGCTTGCCAGGCTGCAATGTCCAGCGGGTAGTCGGGCGGGTCAATCGCCACCACCATGCCCGCATTGGCATTGCGCTCGTTGCGTGAATATTGGCTCATGCCGTTGGTGACCACGCGACCGGTTTCGCTGGTGGCGGCCACCACGGTGCCGCCGGGGCACATGCAAAAGCTGTAAACCGCTCGACCGTTTTGTGCGTGGTGCACCAGTTTGTAGTCGGCAGCGCCCAGCAAGGGGTGGCCCGCATGGCGGCCCCAACGCGCTTGGTCGATCACGCTTTGCGGGTGCTCGATGCGCACGCCAATTGAAAAGGCTTTGGCCTGCATGGCCACACCACGGCGGTGCAGCATGACAAAGGTGTCGCGCGAGCTGTGGCCCAGTGCCAGCACCGCGTGGCGGGTGTGCAGGGTTTGGCTTTGGCCTGTGTGCAGGTCTTGCACTTGCAAGCCGGTCAGTTGGTGGCCTTCGGCGGTGGTTGACAGCAACACGTCGCTGACACGCTGCTCAAACCGGATCTCGCCGCCCAGCGCGATGATTTGCTCGCGGATGTTCTCCACCACCTTGACCAGCTTGAAGGTGCCAATGTGCGGGTGTGCGGCAAACAGGATGTCGGCCGGGGCACCGGCCTGGACAAATTCATCCATCACCTTGCGGCCCAGGTGGCGCGGGTCTTTGATCTGGCTGTACAGCTTGCCGTCTGAAAACGTGCCTGCGCCGCCTTCGCCAAACTGCACATTGCTTTCGGGGTTGAGCACTTTTTTCCGCCACAAGCCCCAGGTGTCTTTGGTGCGTTCGCGCACCGGTTTGCCGCGCTCGAGCACGATGGGCCTGAAACCCATCTGCGCCAAGGCCAGCGCCGCAAACATGCCGCAAGGGCCAAAGCCCACCACCACCGGCCGCTCGCCCTCTTGCATGCCAAAGCCTTGCGGCGCTTGGCAGGGCGCATGCCAGGTCATGTCGGGCGTGGGCTGGATGTGCGGGTTTTGCTCGAACTGCTGCAGCAAGCTGGTTTCGGCCTGCGTCTTGCTCAGAGCGATGTCCACGATGTACACCGCCAACAAATCGGCCTTGCGTGCGTCAAAGCTGCGCTTGAACACCGTCAGCGTGGCGATGTCTGCGGCGGCGACGCCCAGCGCTTGCGCCGCCAATTGGCGCAAAGCGGCCTCAGGGTGGGGTGTGGGCAGGCGGTCTTCGTCGGTTTCGCTCGGCGCATCGGCGGCGCGGCGCACTTCGACGGGCAGGGCCGAGAGGGAGAGTTTGAGTTCTGAAATTCGGATCATGGCAACCTCTGTGGCTTGTGGTTATCAAGCAAGAAGCCCATTTTATCTGCGGTGCTGCAGCCACATGCTTGGGGTGCATGTCATTCCTGACGCAATGCGGTCACCCCGGGCGAAGACTTGGGGGTCATCTCCGCCGCAGCCATGGATCCCGGATCAAGTCCGGGATGACAAGGGGGTCAAGTCTGGAATGACAAGGGGGTCAAGTCTGGAATGAGATGTTGACGTCAGAGGACTCAAGCGGGCAAGAACCCTTCAATCGACAAATAGCGTTCACCCGTGTCGTAGTTGAAGCCCAGCACCGTGGCCCCTGCGGGCAATTCGGCCAGTTTTTGCGCGATGGCCGCCAGCGTCGCGCCGGACGAGATGCCCACCAACAGGCCTTCTTCGCGGGCCGATCGGCGGGCGTATTCGCGTGCGGCTTCGGCGTCGACCTGGATCACACCGTCCAACAAGGATGTGTCCAAGTTTTTCGGAATGAAGCCCGCGCCAATGCCCTGGATGGGGTGGGGCGCAGGAGCGCCGCCCGAGATCACGGGCGAAGCCGCCGGCTCGACCGCGAAGACCTTGAGGTTTGGAAACTTGGCCTTGAGCACACGGGCCGTGCCCGACAGGTGGCCGCCCGTGCCCACACCGGTGATGATTGCGTCAATGCCATTGGGAAAGTCGGCCAAAATTTCTTGTGCGGTGGTGCGCACATGCACCTCGGTGTTGGCGGGGTTTTCAAACTGCTGGGGCATCCACGCGCCGGGGGTGTTGGCCACCAGCGCTTCGGCGCGGGCGATGGCGCCTTTCATGCCCTTTTCGCGAGGGGTCAAGTCAAACGTGGCGCCATAGGCCAGCATCAGGCGACGGCGTTCGATGCTCATGCTGTCGGGCATGACCAGCACCAACTTGTAGCCTTTGACGGCTGCGACCATGGCCAGACCAATGCCGGTGTTGCCCGAGGTGGGCTCGATGATGGTGCCGCCGGGCTTTAAGGCGCCTGACTTTTCGGCGTCTTCGACCATGGCCAGCGCAATGCGGTCCTTGATCGAGCCGCCGGGGTTGCTGCGCTCGGACTTGATCCAGACATTGGCGTTGCTACCAAACAGGCGGTTGATGCGCACATGCGGTGTATGGCCAATGGTGTCGAGGATGCTTTGGGCTTTCATGGGGTTTTCCTGGCTGATACGTTCAATGAAAAAAATCATTGTGCGTGAAAGTTCAGACACTTGGCGGTATGAGCTTATGCCCGCAGGCGATAATCACCCCGTGAAGCTCGCCAGACCGTCGCTGGTGCAAGACCCGAAAGGGTGCACTGGAGGAACGTCCGGACTGCACAGGACAGCGTAGGAGGTAACGCCTCTCCACCGTGAGGTGAGGATCAGAGCAACAGAGACGAGCCGATTGAGTTCGGGTGAAACGGGCAATCTCTACGCGCAGCAATACCAAGTAGGCCTTCCTGAAGTGAGGCGGTTCGCCGCATCGCTTCTCCCTGTGGTTCCGCGGGGTGAGTTGGCGGGTAGGTAGCATCGAGCCGGGTGGGCGACCCCCGGCCCAGAGTAATGGCGGTCACACAGCGGGCAACCGTTGTGCACAGAATCCGGCTTATCGGCGAGCTTCACACTTTTTCGATGGCCCAAGCCAAAGCCCATGCCCAAGCTCATGGCACCTGTTCGGTGTACCGACAACAAAAAACCCGCCGAAGCGGGTTTTTGTGTTTTGGCGGCGCCAAGTTCAGCCGCGTGAAGGCATCAAGCTGCCCGCCAACGCAAACACCGAATTGGGCGCGGTGATCTTCAAGGTGCTTTTGGGCTTGGCGAACACGCCGCGTTTGATGGCCGCTTGAGGTGCTGGCTCGACGGTGACGCCCTTTGTCCGTTGCTCGGCCACCAATTGGCGCAGGCTGATGGATTGCAAATGGGTCAGCATTTTCTCGTTCAGGCTGGCCCACAGATCGCTGTTCATCCAGCCGCCATCGGCTGCCGCTTCTTCGTCCGAAGGCGCATCGACAGCGCCCACGATGTCGGCCATGGTGATCTTTTCGGCACTGCGCGACAGTGAATAACCGCCGCCGGGGCCACGGGTGCTCTCGACCAAGCCTTGCTGGCGCAATTTGCTGAACAGCTGCTCCAGGTAGGACAGCGAAATTTGGTGACGCACGCTGATGGCGGCCAATGACACGGGGCCGCGGTCTTCGCGCAGCGCAACGTCAATCATGGCGGTGACAGCAAATCGACTTTTGGTGCTCAAACGCATGGTGTGCTCCTTTCTGCGTTGTACAAAGCCTTTTGGGGCTTTGCTGGGTCACAGGCTGTGGGTTCGCCGTTGTGACTGATCAGTCATTTTCTCAGACTGATTCTCTAATTGGGGATTGCCCGTTTCAATTCAAGGGTAAATCCTGTGTATTTTTGTCGGAAATTGATTAGAAGCGCTCGTAGCCTTCGAGCTGGCGCCACTGTCCGGGTTCCAGTGGGGCCAAACTGAGCCGGCCCACCCGCTGACGGCGCAGGTCTTGCAGCGGACATTGCTGGTCCAGCCAACGGCCCAGTTCCTGCCCGTCGATGTCTTTGCCTGCGATGCGCAGCACGGTCAGGGTGTCGGTTTGACGGTTGATGCTGGCGCGAATGCCGGGGCCGTTGAGGGCTTTCAGCGTGGCCTCGTTCACAGGGCCATCCAACGTGGCCATCCATTCTTGTTCCATCGGGCTGCGGCGGTCTTCCAGGTGGCGCAGCACGCCCACATCGTCCGAAAAAATACACAAACCGCTGGCGGGTTTTGCCAAGGGCAAGGGCATTTGCATTTTGGCCAGGCGTTCGTGTCCCCAAATGCCGGGTTGGGCGGCTTTCAGGCCCACTGTGTCTTGCAGCCAGGCCAGATTGGCCACCCGGTCGGCAGGCTTGAACAGCACCAAGGTCATGGGGGCCAGGGCGGCCATGGAGACCAGGCGGTTGACGGAGACGGTTTGTTCTTCTTGCACGCGCCGGGCCGGGTCGGTGACGACTTTGCCTGCGACCTGCACACCGCCAGCCACGATCAGGGCTTCGGCTTCGCGGCGTGAGCAGTTTTGGTCGGCGGCCACGCGTTTGGCCAGGCGAATGCCTTCTTCAGAGGAAATCATCAAATCTTTCAAAAAATCTTAAGTGGCTTCAAGACAGGGCTTGCTCGCGGATGTGGTCTACATGCGCTTGCAGTGAGCGTGCGGCCACGGGCCACAGGCGGGAAGGGACGTCGTCGTAGGCTTTTTCGACCCATTCTTGCAGGCTGCCTTGGGGCAGGGCTTGCATGGCGGCGGCGATTTTGGCTTCGCGTTTGAGGCGGTGGGCCTTGAGCTGTGTGATGGCTTGGTGGGCGAAGCCCAGCACATGGCCATGCGCGGGCAAGATGAATTCAATGTGGCCCGCCTCGCAGGCCGTGGCCAGTTTGTCGAGAGAATCCAAATAGTCGCCCATGTGGCCGTCGGGTGGGTCGATCACGGTGGTGCTGCCGTTCAGCACGTGGTCGCCTGAAAACAGCAGGCCGTCTTCTTCGAGCACCAGGCACAGGTGGTTGGCCGCGTGTCCAGGTGTGTGCACCACGCGCAGGGTGTGGGTGATCTCGCCTTCGACGCCTGTGCCTTGCAGCAACAGCTTTTCGCCGTCGGCCAATTCGCGATCGGGGGCAAAGCGGCTGTTGGCGCGGGCCGTGGGGCGTGAGGCCAAGCCCAAAATGGGCGGCTTGTTCGTGCACAGCGCTTGCAAGGGGGCCGCGCCGGGTGAGTGGTCCGGGTGTGAGTGGGTGCACACAATGGCTTTGATTTGCCCGCCCGCCGCCCGCCACAGCCTTTGCAGGTGCTCGTCGTCGGCCGGTCCTGGGTCGATGGCGATGAAGCCGGTGTTGGGGTCGCCCACCAGATAGCTGTTGGTGCCAGGGCCAGTCATTACGCCGGGGTTGGGGGCGGTGAGGCGCTGCACGTTTTTGAGCAGCGACACACTTTGATCGGTCTGCCAGTCCAGGTGGTGGTGGATCTGGCCATCGGGCGTGACCAGGGCCAGCTCGCCAAAGGGCGGCTCGTGCTCCATGTAACGCGCTTCGTTGCCCGCCAGCCAACCGGCCCGGGGGCAGCTGGTCCACAGCGGTTCGTCGTTCACGGCGCAGGCTTGCAGCACCGCGTCCACGTTGGCAAAGGCCTGCAGGCGTTCGAGCGTGCGGATGGTCGGGAAGATGATGTAGAAATCGCCTGCTTTGTGACGGGTCAGCGCGTCGACCGGGCGCACCCAGACGGGTTCAAACTGTTCGGATTCGTCGGCCACTGGCGTTTGGCCTTCGGGCATGCGGGCCACCAAAAACGGCACGTCAAAGCGGCGCGGCAAGTCGCGGTCGGTGATCCAGTGGGCCAACACAAACACCTGGTCGGCCGCCAGCGTCAGGCCTTGGGCTTGGCACTGGGCGGCGAAAGGGGCTTTTCGGTCAAGCTTGGCGATGTCGGTGTTGTCGGCCCAGCGGTCATCGGCGTGGCGTGCCAACAAAATTCCCAGTTCTTCAAAGCTCTCGCGGATCGCGGCGATGGCTTGGGTGAGGTGCAGGTCGCTTTGTGTGGGGCGCCGGCGTGCCATGGCATGGGCTTGTGCATCGGCTGCGTCCACGCCACCACCTGGAAACACATAGGCGCCGGGGGCAAAACTGGCCGTCATTGAGCGGCGGGTCATCAGCACCTCGATGCCTTGCGGGCCATCGCGCATCAGCAGCACGGTGGCGGCTGGGCGCAACGGGGCGGGTTCGCGGTGGGGATACAGGAGTTGGGATGTGCGTGCCATGCCCCATTATCGGGCCGGGATGCGCCAGGGCTTGCCCGGTTCTGGGCAAGGGCAAAGGCGATAATCGCGGCCATGCACATTCGCTTTACCAAGATGCAAGGGGCCGGCAATGATTTTGTCGTGCTCGACGAGACGCGTGGCCGCCTGGGCCTGAACGCGGCCCAATACCGTTTTTTGGCCGATCGCCACTTTGGTGTTGGGGCTGACCAAATCCTGACGGTGCGGCCCTCGCCTGCGCCCGGACTGGACTTTGAATACGTGATCCACAACGCCGATGGCGGCGAGGTTGAGCACTGCGGCAACGGGGCACGCTGCTTTGTGCGGTATGTACGCGACAAGGGGCTGACCGACAAAACCACGGTGCGTGTGAAGGTGCAGCAAGGCGAGATCGAGCTGCGCATGAACCCCGATGGCCGCGTCACGGTCAATATGGGTGCGCCGGTGTTTGACTGGGAACGGGTGCCGTTCAACCCGATCGGCCTGATCAGCGACCAGGTCAACGGCTGGCCCGTGTTTGACTTGGCGCTGGGCGATCAGGGCATGGCCCGTGTGGGCGTGGTCTCTATGGGCAACCCGCACGCGGTGCAGCGCGTGGACGATGTGGACACTTTCCCGGTGCTGGCCCAAGGCCCGCTGATTGAAAATCACCCGGCTTTTCCCAAGCGTGTGAATGCGGGCTTCATGCAGGTGGTCTCGCGCAGCCAGATCAAGTTGCGGGTGTTCGAACGCGGCACGGGCGAGACCCTGGCTTGTGGCACGGGCGCGTGCGCGGCCGTGGTGGCTGGCATTCGCCAAGGCTGGCTAGACAGCCGCGTGGACGTACAGACCCGCGGTGGCTTATTGACCATTGAGTGGGCAGGTCAGGCAGACAGCCCTGTGCTGATGACCGGGCCCGCCACCTCCGTGTTTGACGGCGACATTCACATACCTGACACCTTTTGAATTTTTGGAGCCACGACATGACCACGCCCGAACCCATGAGCCCGATCACCGAAGACGACATCGCCGACTATTTGGTGAACACGCCTGATTTTTTCGAACGTCACGCTTCTCTTTTGGCCACGGTGCAACTGACGCACCCGCAAAGCCACCGCACGGTGGGCTTGCAAGAGCGCCAGGCGCAAATGCTGCGTGACAAGATCAAGGGGCTGGAGCACCGCATCATGGACATGATCCGGCACGGCAACGAAAACATGATCCTCACCGACAAGCTGCACCGCTGGTCGTGCGAGCTGCTGGTCACGCCCCACGACCAGCTGGCCGGGTCGGCGGTGGACAACATCCGCGAGCTTTTTCAGGTGCCCCAAGTCGCTTTGCGTTTGTGGTCTTTGCAGGGCGAACACGCCCAAGCGGCTTATGCCCAAGGCGTGACCGAGGCGGCGCAGGTGCTGGCCACATCACTGGACCGGCCTTATGTCGGGCCGAACTCGGGTTACGAAGCCGTGCAGTGGCTGGACGCGCCGGCACAAGCGGCCTCTTTGGCGCTGCTGGCCTTGCGTGCTGCTCCTGGCCAGCCTGCTTTTGGCTTGCTGGTGTTGGCCTCGCCTGATGCCCAGCGCTTCAACAGCCAAATGGGCACTGATTTGCTCGAACGCTTGGCCGAACTGGCGGGCGCGGCCTTGTCGGTGCTGCAAAAGCCGCAGGCCTGAGCCCATGTCGCAGGTGCAGGCCACCGACCCGCTGGTGTCCCGCTATCTGGACCATGTGCGCTTTGAAAAGCGCCTGGCCGAGCGCACCTGCACCTTGTACCAACTGGACTTGATTCGCCTGGCCGACATGGCCGCCGCATCCCATGTGCTCTTGCTGCAGGTGCAAACCGGACATATCCGCCGCTGGGTGGCGCAAATGCACAGCGCCGGGCGCAGCGGTCGCGGCATCGCCCTCATTTTGTCGGGCTGGCGGGGGTTTTACACCTGGCTGGGGCGCGAAGGCCTGGTTGCACAAAACCCGGTGGCCGATGTGCGGGCCCCGCGTGTGGCCAAGCCTTTGCCCAAAGCCTTGGGCGTTGACGAGGCGGTGCAATTGGCCGAGCACGAAGAAGACAACGACGACCCTTGGCTGGAAGCCCGCGACGCCGCCATGGTCGAGCTGCTGTATGGCTGCGGCCTGCGCATCGCCGAGCTGACCGGCTTGGACGTGGTGGCCAGCACCGAAGCCAGCCGGGCAGGGCGCGGCTGGATCGACCTGCAAAATGCCGAGGTGCAGGTGCAAGGCAAGGGCAGCAAGCGGCGCACGGTGCCCTTGGGCCGCGCCGTCATCGAGGCGCTGACGCATTGGTTGGCCGTGCGGCCCCAGTTGCCCGGCATGCTGACGCAGCCTACCAAGGGGGCGTCCAGTTTGGCGCTGGCGCTGTTTCCCGGGCAGCACGGCACGCGCCTGACGCCACGCGGCGTGGCACAGCGCCTGAAGCGCCGCAGCCTGTTGGCGGGTCTGGCCACCCCGGTGCACCCGCACATGCTGCGCCACTCCTTTGCCAGCCATGTGCTGCAGTCCAGCGGCGATCTGAGGGCGGTGCAAGAGCTGCTGGGACACGCCAACATCAGCACCACACAGGTCTACACACGGCTGGATTTTCAGCACTTGGCCAAAACCTACGATGCAGCCCACCCCCGGGCCAAGCGCAAATGAAGTCTTGATCCTTCAGAGCGCGTGTGGCGTGAGGCCAAGCCTGGCGTGCAGGCACTGCGCTTGAATTCGTCGCTAAACTCCCCAACTCTTGTTTTCTTGTCTTGAAGTGGAACCTCGCCATGTCTCTGATCCCCACCACCATCCTCACCGGCTTTTTGGGCGCGGGCAAAACCACGCTGCTCAAGCGCGTGCTGACCGAGGCCCATGGCCAGAAGATCGCCGTGATCGAGAACGAGTTTGGTGAAGAAAACATCGACAACGACATCCTCGTCTCGGACACCAACGAGCAAATCATTCAGATGAGCAATGGCTGCATTTGCTGCACCATTCGCGAAGACCTGCGCGTGACTTTGCAGTTGTTGGCCGCCAAGCGTCGCAAGGGCTTGCTCAACTTTGACCGCATCGTGATCGAGACCACGGGCTTGGCTGACCCCGGCCCGGTGGCGCAGACCTTTTTCATGGACGACGAGATCGCCGAGACCTTTTTGCTCGATTCCATCTTGACCTTGGTGGACGCCAAACACGCGGCCCAACAATTGAATGATCGCCAAGAGGCGCGTCGCCAAGTGGGCTTTGCCGATCAGATCTTCATCAGCAAGGCTGACTTGGTGTCTGCCTCTGAGCTGGATGCTTTGCAGCACCGACTGAAACACATGAACCCGCGTGCGCCGCAAAAAGTGGTGCATTTTGGCGAAGTGGCGCTCTCCGAAGTGTTTGACCTCAAGGGCTTCAACCTGAACGCCAAACTGGACATTGACCCGGACTTCCTGAAAGAAGACGACCACGACCACGCGCATGGGGAGCACTGCGACCACCCGTCGCACCAGCATGACCATGACCATGAACACGGCGAGCACTGTGATCACCCCTCGCACCAGCACGACGATGCTCATGAGCATGTCCATGGTCAAGGCCATCACCACCACCATGACGACGACGTGAAAAGCTTCGTCTTCCGGTCCGAGCGTGCCTTTGAGCCGGCCAAGCTGGAAGACTTCTTGGGTGCGATCGTCAACATCTATGGCCCCCGCATGCTGCGCTACAAGGGTGTTCTTAATATGCGCGGCACCGAACGCAAGGTGATCTTCCAGGGCGTTCACCAATTGATGGGCAGCGATTTGGGGCCGATGTGGGTCGATGGCGAAGTCAAAACGAGCAAGATGGTATTCATTGGCATCGACTTGCCCAAAGACATCCTTTTGCAGGGCCTGGAGCAGTGCCTGGTTTGACCTGTGCCTGGATATTGACGTGCAAGGTCGGTTCACGCTAATTCGCGTGAACTTGCCTTTAATCGACAAGCTATCGTTTTTTGATCGTTCTTATCGTTACAATCGCCCGCCTGAAGCCCCCCTTTTAGGGCAGGCTGGTGAACCCCATAAGGTCTATAACAAGGGTTTGAAGTACAAATGAACAGGTTTTTCAATCGGTTGCTGCAGTGTGGCAAGAGGTTTAGGCCTGCCTTTTCACACGGCTAGGAGACAAGACGTGAAGACCTCGACTCAAAAAACAACGACCAAAGTAACTGCAGCCAAGGCACAATCCAAGGCTGTACCGGTTAAAAAAGGGGTCGCCAAGCCCGTGGCACCTGCTAAAGCGGTGGCCAAGCCAACAGCGAAGCCAAGTTCTTCGGCCGCATCGAAAACCAAAACGGCGGCACCAGCTTCCAAGTCAAGCAAGTCCCCTCAACCCTTGACGCCAGCCCCCAAAGCAGCGCCCGCGAAAACCAAACTTGTTGCATCAGCCCCTGCAAAGGCCGTTGCGGCAGCCCCTAAGCCGACCTCTGCCCCCAAGGCGAAGGCCGCACCCGCGCCGTCCCCTAAAAAGACGGCCTCTGTACCTGAAGCGAAACCTATGACTGTTAAAAAAGTGGCGACACCGACTCCCCCGGTCGCCCAACCTGCCGTGACGGCGGTGGCGACACCTGCTGCGCCTGACCAATTGATTCGTGCAACCCGGCCATCCGCACGTTTGGCTCAAATCACTGTGCCTTCCTTGCCTCAGGCGGTGGCCTCTACCGCCGCAAAGGCCAGCTTCATGCCGAGTGCGCCTGTGGCAACGGTTTCAGCCCCTTTTGCGCCGATCAAAAAGGACCCCAAGCTGGCCAACAACTGGAAGTCGAAACCGGTGGAAGAATTGGTCGATGCCGAACTTCTGGCCATGCCCGACACGGAATACATGAACAACGTGCAAATGGCGTATTTCCGCCGCAAGTTGTCCATCTTGAAGCAGGAAATCCTGAACAGCGCAGGAGCCACTACCGAGCACTTGCGTGAAGACACCGTGGTGGTGCCTGACCCGGCAGACCGTGCCACCATCGAAGAAGAGCACGCGCTGGAGCTGCGTACACGCGATCGCGAACGCAAGCTGCTCAAGAAAATCGAGCAATCCATTGGTTTGATTGATTCGGGTGAATACGGTTACTGCGACGAAACAGGAGAGCCTATTGGCGTGGGCCGTTTGCTGGCCCGTCCTACCGCGACCTTGTCTTTGGAAGCCCAGCAACGCCGTGAGTTGAAGCAAAAGATGTTCGGAGACTGAGCCGCGACCGCGCTGTCTTCGCATCCTAAAAAACCCCTGCTCAGGGGTTTTTTTTCGTCCGCATGAAGTTCGACCCGCTTAAAAAAGACTTTTTGCAGGGGCCGATTCAAGTGCATGGTGCAACACCGTGCAAGGCGTCATGCACCCCAAGTCCCCCTGTTTGTCACTGTATGGGACGTGCGTTGCGTGAGCATGTGGAAAGCCGTTACCAGGCTGCGCAGCACATCACGAGCGCTCAATGAAACAGGTCGAGGATGCCAGTTGAAATGGGCGAGATTGGTAGCAATGACTTTGGTTACTCTTAAATCTGGTATGTAGAATTTAATGGGCCACAAACAATTAAATTGATATATTTTGATTAAAATCGGTTAAATCTACACCGTATCAAATCGACCAATTTCACAAAAAGACGCCGTATGCAAAAAATCATCGCTACTTTGACATCGCCAGAAGGTGTTGTGACTCATCAAACCTTGGTCAAGCCCACAGGTCAGCCCGTTCAACTCAATGTGCCTGCTGGCAGCAAGCTTGACTTGCAGGTGCAAGGGCAAGCCCCAGGCAAAACCCTCAAGGCTGATGCAAAGCCGGACCTGAAGCTCAAGCAAGTGGGCAACAAATTGTTGGTTGAGGGTGACGGCGAGGTGCTGGTGGAAGTAGCCGATTTTCATGCAAACCCCAATTCGTCTGTTGGAAGTCTGAGCTGGGATGCTGCCGCGCTGCCCGCGGGCACCACTGCTCAGAACGTTGAGGGCACGGCCACTCCTGAAGTTATGGGCTCGAGCGTGTCCGAGGCATCTAATGCGATGTCTTTTTGGGGTGGCTTGAGTGCACCTGCTGCTTTGGCTTTTGGTGGGGTGGGTCTGGCGTTGGCCTCTGGCGGGGGTAATGGCGCGACGCCAATAAGCACCCCTGCCGCGCCAACCCTGTCCCTGGCCGCTGCCAGCCAAGTTTCGCCCAGCCAGACCAGCGCCACCCAGCTGGCCAAGCCGACCTTCACGGGTACGGCGCAAGCTGGTGCATCGGTCAGCGTGTACGACAGTGGCCTCTTACTGGGCACGGCGGTAGCCAATAGTTTGGGCGTTTGGAGTGTGACCAGCAGTTTGGATCTGGGGACGGGCAGGCACAGCAATGTGTACGCCGTGCAAACCGATCCGGCTGGCAACGTCAGCCCTGCATCGGCTGTCTATGCCGTTACAGTCTTACCTGTCATTACAGCGCCGACCAACACCTTTGTCCCCGCAAACTATGTTTTTTCGATCAGTAGCAGCGACATCAACGGTGACGGTACGGTGGATATTGGTGTCGCGGTCCGAAGCAATTTTGTCGCCTTGCTCAAGAGCGATGGGACAGGTAGTTTCTCGTCGCTGGCGCACAACATGCCTAAACTGAATCAGACCTTTAACTCAGCAGCAACTGGGTTGGTTGACTTCAACGGAGATGGGCGTGCGGATGTGATCAGCTTGCCAATCCTTCAGAACGACTCTGCGTTTGCGGGCTTGTCGCAGTCTTATTTTGTGAATCGGGGCGGCGCCGATCGTTTGATCAACGTGGTCAATGCCGCCGATGCGTATACCCGCAACAATCTCACAGATTACGTGGGGTTCACTGCGATGAACCTGATGGGCGATATCAACGGCGATGGCTTCTTGGACTTTTCGGTCGGGTACTACGACACGGCCATGGCCAAAGGCAACGTCAGCTACATGTTGTCTACCGGTGCGGGGTTGTGGCGTCAGGTCTTCAGCTTTGATGGCACGCCAGCACCTACAGTACACCTGCCGTCGGTCATGTCGGTTGACCTCAATGGCGATGGGCTGTTGGATCGCGTGACAGTCACGGCCACTTCGGGTGACACCCTGTCGTGGTTGGCTAATGCGCAGGGCGCTTATATCTTGTCGTCCACGTTGACAGCGTTGAATCCATTGAGCACTGGCCGGTCGGCTGCACTCAACCAGGCGGTCGATCTGAATGGCGATGGTTTCCTCGATCTGGTGGGTGTCGGCGGCAAGGTGGCCTATGGCAGTGCCAATGGCCAATTGACGGCAGCCACCGTGACCGTGAGCGGTGCAACTGTGAACGGCGGGGGCACCCCATGGCAGACCATGGTGGGCGATGTCAATGGCGATGGACGGCTGGACATGGTTTACTCAGACGCGTCGAACAACTTGGTGGTGGCTTTGCGCAATGCCGATGGTTCGTACACCAACGGTGCGGCTGGGCTTGACTGGGGCGCACTTGGCTTGGCCTTGAATGATGTCTCTTTGGGGCTGCAGCTGATCGATGTCAACAGTGATCGCAGCCTGGACTTTGTGGCCTTGGGTGCCCCAGTGGTCTCTGTCGGCGTGGTTCCAGTCGGTCAATCGTC
>OFRD01000093.1_pt1 | contig 30534 bp, 26 predicted proteins | sample 1543041 | NCBI WGS metagenome assembly OFRD01 (sample SAMN07774234, study PRJEB24372) | wastewater metagenome | isolation source: Exp Tend CN 100WW | collected 2016-02
AACATGGAATTATGTTTTAGATATTCGCGTTCCGAATAGCCAAGACTACAAACGTTGCCAATTACGTATCGATTTTGATAAAAATCTTGCTGAGCGCCTGTCTTGGAAAGGTGAAGAATGTGAAGACATGATGCAGCGTGACATTTACGGGCAGCAATCTGCTGAAGCTCAACCAATCACATCAGCGGTGAGCTTTGTAAATATTTTGTTTGCATTTGATCGTTATGATGCAGATGCAATCGAGCAAGGCAAACAAGCTGTGGCACTCATAGCTCAGCAAATTAAAGATTCTGATTCTCATCATGCCGTTATTATTTCAGGTTTTACCGATCGTATTGGTAATTTGAATTATAACCAGAAATTATCAGCACAACGTGCAAATACAGTCGCGGATCTGTTGGTGCAGCAAGGCATTGATGTTAATCGTGTTCAGGTTAATGTCAATGGTTCAACCGAACAATATCAATATTGTGAAGGCAAATATTCTCATGTGCTGGTGGAGTGTTTGCTACCAAACCGTCGCGTTAATGTAAGTTGGTAATGATTCTTTCTTCTCAACAAACGTTAGTGATGAGATAGATATTCGATAAGATGGAAAGGATTTTCCCTTTTCCTCTTATTGCCCGATTTAAGGATCAAGAAAATGACTGAGTTTGCACAAGTTCTAATCAATATCGAGCGCATTGATTATCAAAATATAAATTTTTTTTATTACTTAAATAGAATCATAGAAAGTGAAGACAGGTATTGTATTCTTAAAATCATGAGTAAGTTTATTGAATATACGAATTCTTATTATGATGATAAACATCATTTTTTTATACGAAACTTTCCCGAAGGAATGATAAACATTGTTTATCAAAAAAAATCGATTGAAAAATTAAAGAAAATTTATAGAGATTATGAGGGGAACCGTATTGAAAAAGATGAATTATGTGAAGAATTAAGTGATTGGATCTTAGCTGTACCAGCTCAAGCCTGAGCTGACAATTACTCAACTTTTTCTATTCAGTAAACTTTCAAATAACGGATGTCTACAGAGTATTTTCCCTTGATGGGGGCATTGAGTATTATAAAATTCAGCCACTTGTCTACATTAATCGCTTCTTTAGATAAAGGAATGCGGTGCTCTTTTTTTAGCTTTTATACGTTATTGGTTTTATTCTTACTTTGACTGAATATGATTAATGTTATGCGAATTTTTAATTTTAATTCACTGGCTTGGGTAAGTGCTTCAGCCAAACATACTTCAATATAAAAATTCAATTAAACGAGTCAAAACTTCGATCTATTAAGCGCGATTTTTTATCGTTTGGGCTTTCTTTTTTCTTCACAGTACACGCTCATAGTCAGATTGGTCTCTAAGCGTTATTATAGCGCTCTTCATATTATTGGAATGTGCTATGAAAATCGTCGCAGATGAAAATCTGGCTTTTACTGAATATTTCTTTGCAGATTTTGGAGAAATTCAACAAGCGGCAGGGCGTACTTTAACCCAAGCAGATGTACAGGATGCAGACGCTTTGTTGGTACGTTCTGTGACGAAAGTAAATACGCAGCTGATAGAAAATAGCTCAATTAAATTTGTTGGTAGTGCCACGATTGGTACAGATCATTTAGATATTGCAGCCTTAGAAAAACACCACATTGCATGGTCAAATGCAGCAGGGTGTAATGCTCAAGCGGTTGCTGAATATGTCATTACCGCACTGCTATATTTACAACCGAATTTAATCGATAAGAATGAAAAATTTACCTTAGGGATTATTGGCTTAGGAAATGTGGGTTCGCGTTTAGCATTTATGGCCAAGTTGTTGGGTTGGAATGTGATTGGTTGTGATCCCTTTGTGAATCGTGAAACGATCCAGCAAGTGGAATTGGAAGAACTATTAAAAACGGCAGATGCTATTTCAATTCATGTTCCCTTAACCCAAACTGGGGAACATCCGACGTTTCATTTGATCAATACTGCTGCGTTGGTACACATGAAGCCTGAAGCGATACTGATCAATTCAGCACGTGGCCCAGTGGTGGAAGAGTCCGCTTTGATTGCTGATCTTCAAAGCACCAAGCGTCAAGTGGTGTTAGATGTATTTGAACATGAACCTGAAATTTCAGCAGAATTACTCAATTTAATTGGTTTGGTCACCCCGCATATTGCGGGCTATAGCTTGGAAGGTAAGGCGCGTGGTACGCAAATGATTTACGATGCTTTTTGCACAACCTTTAACTTTTGTGCAAATAAGCAATTTGAAACGCAATTGCCTGTATGTGAACAATATTTCCAAAATCAGGATTTAAAGCAAGCACTCAAACAACATCTGAGTCAAATTTATGATATTGCGCGAGATGACTCAAATTTACGGGCTTGTTTAAAAGAGGGTAAAGTCGATCAACAGGCTTTTGATTATTTACGTAAAACCTATCCATTACGTCGTGAATGGGCAGCACACGGAGGCCCTCAAGCATGAATATGGAAAACACTAAAATGGTAAATACTGAAATGGTCAATTATCAGCCCACCTGTGATATTAAAGCTTTAAAAGCACGTGCCAAAATGTATGCACAAATTCGTCAATTTTTTGCCGAACGTGAGGTACTGGAAGTAGAAACGCCAATCTTGTCTCAAGCGGGTGTCACCGATGTGCATTTAGCATCGGTTCAGGCGCAGCGTCATTTGGGTGGAAAGCAACACACTCATTATTTACAGACTTCACCTGAGTTTGCCATGAAGCGTTTATTGGCAAGTGGTAGTGGCCCGATTTACCAAATCTGTAAAGTCTTTCGTGATGATGAACATGGTCGTAAACACAATAGTGAATTCACCATGTTGGAGTGGTATCGCCCAAATTTAAGCTTAAAAGAATTAATGTTTGAAGTTACTGATTTACTTAATGTGACTTTGGCACATCGTTTTGGTGAAGTTCGTCCAACCATTTTAAGTTATAAACATGCATTTATGGATCGTTTGGATCTCAATCCATTACAAGCCAGTTTAAAACAGTTAAAAGACTGCTGTAACCGTGTCGGTTTAAATCTGGATTTGGGTAATGACCGTTTGGGTTATATCGACTTGTTATTTTCACATATGGTTGAACCGAGTTTAGGCTTTGATACACCGGTATTTTTAACCGATTTTCCAGCTGAAATGGCATCTCTTGCCAAAGTCAGAACCGACGAAGATGGCGAGCATGTTGCAGCACGTTTTGAGCTATATATTGAAGGCTTAGAATTGGCAAATGCCTATGATGAGTTAATTGATGCCGCGGTGTTACGTTCTCGCTTTGAAGCAGATAATTTGGAGCGTCAAAAACTTGGTTTACATGTGATGCCGATTGATGAATATTTATTGGCGGCATTGCCGAATATGACTGAATGTTCCGGCATCGCTTTAGGAATTGATCGTTTATTGATGATTGCTTCGCAGCAAATGAAGTTGGAAAAAGTGATTACTTTCCCTGCCGATGTTTCTTAAAAATTTTGCTAAAAAACCTTATAAATCGATCCCTTGCGTAGCAGCGCTACTCACCTTTAAAAAAGGGAGGGGACGTTCTTCATTTTTTTAAAGATGAACCGAACTGCTAGGCAAGGGAGGGATTAAAATAAAAAGCTTTTCATAACAGATAATGCTGATCAGTTAAGGGTTTTAGAAATAAAGCCTTTAGTTTTTTAGTTGTTCACGACGGAGTCTTATATTTTTTAAATCAAATACTTGGAGCTAATCTATTACTTTGGATAAGCCCAAATGAGAATCCTCAAAATATATTTTGAGTTCGCAAGAAAGGCATCTTGCGGTGTATACACCTCATGCCTTGCGCTGCAAAATAAAGCCGTGCTTTATTTATTGCTCAAGTTGCGGATGACGTTTACGCGTATCGAATAACATCATGAATTTAAAATAAAATGCCAGTCAATTTCTTAACTGACTGACATTACTCATAAGAGAAGCTTTTTTTTCTAATCTAGACAATTAAAACAGTTTGCTGTGCTTTTAACGCTTCAATTGCTTTGATACGACGTTGAATAAGCATTTCACCAATATCGGGGCCTTGAATATCGGGTGGGAGATCTTGTGCTTTAATGCCACGAACAACCTCCATCGCATCGAGTACATATTGCGCTTGTGGATATTCACGGTTCTCTAAACCTAAACGACCCCGTGAATCACACTCACAAGCTTGAACATAGGCTTCAACACGTTCAGGACGACGTAATACATCTAAACGTTGTAATAAGCGCCATAAAGTGCCCGGTTTAAGGGTTAATGCTTGATGACATTTTAAATGTTCTTTACATACCGCAATTGCAAGCTGCTTGGTATGGGTTGGTACTTTAAGTCGCTCACAAACTTCGGTGACAGGTGTTATGCCTCGTTCTTCATGCATGATATGACGGGGTAACTCATCGACTGGAGTAAGCGCCTTACCTAAATCATGCATTAAAACAGCAAAGCGTACTTCCAGTGAGTAATTGGCTTTACAGGCTTGTTGTAATGACATCATGGTATGAATACCACAATCAATTTCTGGATGATATTCAGGACGTTGTGGAACGCCATACAGAGCATTTAATTCAGGAAAGAGGACTTTTAGGGCACCACAAGTACGCAAAGTTTCAAAATACTCATCGGCATGATTTTCCATCAAGGCACGGGAGGTTTCTTTCCAAACCCGTTCAGGTGTTAATGCTTCTAATTCGCCCGATTCTGCCAATTGCTGCATCAATGCTAAAGTTTCAGCTGCAATGCTAAATCCAAGTGATTTATAACGTGCTGCAAAACGTGCAATACGCAGTACACGTAAAGGATCTTCTACGAAAGCATCGGATACGTGGCGGAGCACCCGATCTGCTAAATCTTGTTGACCATTATAGGGATCATAAATATTGCCATCGTCATCCATGGCCATGGCATTAATGGTCAAGTCACGACGGATCAGATCCTCTTCAAGGGTTACACTGACATCAGTATGAAATTCAAAACCATGATAACCATGACCAGATTTGCGCTCAGTACGGGCTAATGCATATTCTTCTTTTGTTTTGGGGTGTAGGAAAACAGGAAAATCTTTGCCTACAGGTTGATAGCCAAGCGCGATAAGTTGTTCAGGTGTAGCACCGACAACGACATAATCTTTTTCGTGATAGGGGTGACCGAGTAAGTGATCACGTACTGCACCGCCTACTAAATAAACTCGCATGAAAAAACCTCTATTCTTCAAGCAATCATGCTACAGAATAGAGGTTTTCTCAAGTAAAGAACCTTAGCTTTTTGCTAAAGATTCTTTTTTATTCAGCTTGCGCTTGTTGAATTTCAGCAACAGTTAATGCCGTCATATTCACCAAACGGCGCGTTGTCGCTGTTGGCGTAAGAATATGAACTGGTTTTGCTGCACCCAATAAAATAGGACCAATGGTCACATTATTACCTGATGTAGATTTCAATAAATTGAATGAAATATTGGCCGCATCAAGATTTGGCATAATCAGTAAATTTGCTGAACCTTTGAAACGTGAGTTCGGGAATGCAAAGTGACGAATGTTTTCATCGAGTGCTGCATCACCATGCATTTCACCTTCAACTTCAAGATCAGGCGCAATTTCGCTTAAAATTTCAAAAACTTTACGCATTTTTTGTGCACTGGCATCTTGCTGATCACTACCGAAGCTGGAGTGTGAAAGCAGAGCAACACGTGGTGTCATACCAAAGCGACGAACTTCTTCTGCTGCCAAAATAGTCATTTCAGCAAGTTGTTCAGCCGTTGGATTGGTATTGACATAGGTATCAGCAATGAACAGGTTACGATCATTGAGCATGAGTGCATTTAAAGTAAAGAATGTGCTGCGACCTTCTTTCAGGCCAATCACATTTTTAACGAAATCTAAATGAATATCATAGCTCGAATAAGTACCACAAAGCATACCGTCTGCATGACCAAATTTCACCAGCATTGCAGCAATCAGGGTAGAGCGACGACGTGATTCACGTTGAGCATACTCAGGTGTTACCCCTGTGCGTTGCATGGTTTGATAGTAATCATCTGCAAACTGTTCGTAATGCGGATTATTTTCTTGATCTACAATTTCAATGTTGACACCGTGTTCAAGACGCAAACCTAATTTCTTGATGTTTGCTTCAATAACAGCAGTACGACCCACCAAGATTGGTTTTGCCAAACCTTCATCCACTGCAATTTGAACTGCACGAAGAACACGCAAGTCCTCACCTTCAGCATAAGCAATGCGTTTAGGGTCAGATTTTGCTTGTGCAAAAATTGGTTTCATCATAAATGCAGAGTTATAGACAAACTCAGATAATTTTTGACGATATGCAGAGAAGTCTTCGATAGGGCGAGTCGCCACACCAGAATCCATTGCTGCTTTTGCGACAGCAGGGGCAATTTCAAGGATTAAACGTTGATCAAGTGGACGTGGAATAAGGTAGTCACGACCAAATGAGGCAGATTTTTCACCATATGTTGCAGCATCAGCTTCGATATGTGCCATACGTGCAATGGCATGTACACAAGCAATTTTCATTTCTTCGTTAATTGTGGTTGCACCAACATCTAGAGCACCACGGAAGATATAAGGGAAACAAAGTGCATTATTCACTTGGTTTGGATAATCCGAACGACCCGTTGCCATAATCACGTCATCACGAACTTCATGTGCATGTTCAGGCAGAATTTCAGGGTCTGGATTTGCCAAAGCAAAAATAATTGGATTTTCTGCCATCACTTTAACCATTTCTTTGGTTAAAATGCCTGCCGCAGAAAGTCCGAGGAACATATCTGCACCGGCAATCACATCTGCCAATTGAGTGCCTTCAATGTCTTGAACATAGCGTTTTTTAGATTCATCAAGATTGTCACGTTTAGTTGTTAACAAACCACGTGAATCGGCAACGGTAATGTTTTCCTTGCTCGCACCTAAAGCACAAAGCAAATCTAAACATGACAATGCAGCAGCACCTGCACCTGAAGCGACAATTTTAATCTCTTCAATTTTTTTGCCAGTCAGTTGTAAAGCATTCAGTAATGCTGAACCGACAATAATGGATGTGCCATGTTGATCATCATGGAACACAGGAATATTCATGCGTTCACGCAGTTTTTTCTCAATATAGAAACACTCTGGTGCCTTGATATCTTCAAGGTTAATACCACCAAAAGTTGGTTCTAATGCAGCAACGATATCGACAATTTTGTCTGGATCGTTTTCAGCAATTTCGAGGTCAAATACATCGACACCTGCGAATTTTTTAAATAGTACACCTTTACCTTCCATTACAGGTTTAGATGCTAATGGGCCAATGTTGCCTAGACCTAAAACGGCTGTACCATTTGTAATAACAGCAACTAAGTTCCCACGTGCGGTATAAAGTGCTGCTGTTGATGGGTCGCGTTCAATCTCTAAACATGGCGCTGCGACACCTGGAGAATAAGCAAGCGCTAAGTCATGTTGGTTGACCAGCTGTTTACTTGGTGTAACACTGATTTTCCCTGGTGTTGGGTGTTCGTGGTAGTACAAAGCTTGCTGTTTTAATGATTGATCGTCCATCTGTATCTCTATTGTTGCTTGAGTTGTCCAGCCCGAGCGGGTGGTGGTTTTTTGCTTACTTTAGTCGAATATAACATTTGTTACGACCTTAGCACAGTCGCGAATATACCTTTTTCCAGTAAACTTATACTTAGGTCGGTAGACTTATATTAAGCAGGTATAAGTCTACACTTGAGAAGGTATGAGCCTGTGTTGCTCTAAGAAGATTGTGGCTTCACTTTCGGGTAAAGGCTTTGAAAACAAGAAGCCTTGTGCAATGTCACATTTGAGATCTTGTAAGTACTGAAGTTGTTGCTGGGTTTCAATACCTTCAGCAACCACCATCATGCCCATAGCTTTGCCCATGGCAATCATGGCACTGACAATAGCCTCTTGTTTATTTTCGCCAATTTTAGAGATAAAGCTTCGATCTATTTTTAATATATCAATTGGAAAATCAGCAAGATAGGATAATGATGAGTAGCCAGTTCCAAAATCGTCGAGGGAGATGTTAATTTTACGTTCTTTGATTTCATCGAGTAGATTCTTAACCGTAATTGAGTTCTCAAGCAGCGATGATTCGGTAATTTCAAGCTCTAGACTTGACCCTGATATTTGGTAAGTTTGAATGGCATAATCAAGGTCTTCAAGCAACTGCCCACGTTGTAATTGTTGGGCAACCACATTGACCGATACACAGATATTATTAAAGCCTAAATCATTCCAGTGTCTAATTTGTTTAGCGGTTTGTTGTATAACAATTCGACCAATATCTGAGATTAAACTGGTTCGTTCTGCAAGAGGAATGAACGAATTGGGTGGAATAATTCCTTTGGTTGGATGGTTCCACCGGACGAGGGCTTCAAAGCCATAAATATTTTGGTCACTAAAATTAATTTTGGGTTGATAGTAAACAACCAATTCATTGTTATTAATCGCAAGTCTTAAATCGCGTTCTAAATAAATACCTTGTTCAAGCAAAGCTGTATTTTTGTTTGAATAGTAACGAATGGTATTGCCACCTAAGTTTTTAGCTTCGGTTAATCCTTGTTCGGCACAATTATTCAGATAATCAAGTTGGCGACCATTTTCAGGATAGAAAGCAATGCCCATAGAGAGGGTGATAATATGCTCTTGATCAAAAATAGTGAAGGGGAGTGAAAATGCTTGACTGATCCTTTCACAGTGTTGTTGAATCGATGGTCGAATATGTGAAATTTCATAGACAATAGCAAAGTCATCACCATTTAAATGAGCCACAAATAAGGCTTCTGCATTGGTGAGTCGCAGTCTTTGCGCAACTTGGCGTAACAGCTCATCGCCACCACTATTGGATAAGAATTCATTTAATGGTCTAAAACGATCAATATTGAGACGGATCACAGCAAGCTGTTGAATAGAGTCCTTTTGGCTCACCAAATATTGGTGCAATTGATAATTATAATAAAAACGATTCGGTAGGTCGGTGAGCGGGTCGTAATTTTCTAAATAGGAGAGACGCTGTTCTTGTAGTTTGCGTTCAGTTAAATCAGAAACAATACCAATATAGTGTGTTACACGATTTTGCTCATCGGTGATGGCGTTAATGTGCATCCAAACGGTGAGTTCTTTACCCGAGAGAAACTTTTCGTTCATTTCCCCATCATATTCACCTGTTTTAAGTAGTTGATTGATGATTAAATAGTGATCATTTCTTTGTTGGGATTTATGGTTTGCAGTAATATCAAATAAATGTTTGCCAATGATTTTTTCTTGTGAAAAATTGGTCAATTTTTCATAGAATGGATTGACGTCGATGTAACACAGTTGTTCATCAAGTATAAAAATCCCTTCTGAAGCTTGTTTTAGTACGCTGGCTGCAAGTTTTAAACGTTCTTGATCGGTGCGCTCTTGCTGAATATCACGACGAATACCGACCATACGTAAAGCTTTTTGATTGATCGGATCACGGCTAATGACTCTGCCAATATCGTGAACCCATTTCCATTTTCCAAGACTATTTTGAATCCGATACGTGGCTTCATACAGATTTGATCGACCACGTAAATGTTGTTTCATCGAAAATTTGAAATGTTCGACATCATCGGAATGAATAATATTTTGTAGCTGGTGCTGATGCTGTTTTAAAGGCTTTAATGTCTTTTGTTGTTTGGAATTGGTGATTAAAATTTCCCGATCTTTAATATTCCAATCCCAAGGTCGAAGTCCTGCAATTTCATGTGCCAACACCAGATTTTGTTGCTGATTTTCTAAATCAGTGTTCATTTTAGCGAGATCGAAAGTACGTTCTTTGACTTTTTGTTCAAGCAGCTGATTGTTTAATTGTAATTGCAGTTCAATCTCTTTTGATTTGTTAATTTCGGTTTTTAATTGCTGACATAACTCATCTGTCCATAGGACTTGTTGCTCTGCATTTTTAACCAAGCGGTTATTTTTGCAATACAGCGCTGAAATACGTTGATGAATACGAGAGCTGGTATTTGCACAAAGTAAAATGACAATCAGGGCAAAATTGATCGTTAAATGGAATAAATAATTCGAGGTGTCAGCAGCAATAAATTGTGAAGCTAGATACGGTAAAATTGCTGGAATAAAGGCTAAGCAAAAATAATTGAGTCGTTGGGTTAAAAACGTTAACGCAAATGCTTGGCTCACAATCAGAAGTAAAGCAGATAACATTAATCCATGAACTTGGTTGAAATCATGGTTATATTGCGGAAGATAGTAATAAATGAGAGCAATACCAGCCCCGATACAGCTTCCTATCGCTAAAAATTGAAATTGAAGCCAACGATGTGCATGCTTTAATGAGAAATTACGGGGCTTAAAATAGATACTGGTCATCAGTAAGCTGAAGCAATAAAACAGCGTCGTACTGATAAACCAAAGATTTAAATAGAAGGATGGTTTGGCAAAATAAAATTGATAAATACAATAAATATACAGGGATACAATCACAATACTGACGAGAAAAAATCGGCTAAGACGAATCGTATTGGTAATTTGTGCAGCACTGACATGCTGGTTGATATATTCGTCCTGAATATTTGACATAAAAGCAAAAACCTTATTTTTGTTTTGCGATAAATTAACCCATCAAAATTTACTAGCGTTTAAAAAAAAGCAAAACTTTTTTTTAAATCTATATTTATCATTAGAATCAAGAGTAATAATGTTATTTAAAAAAATCAATCGAATTGCGACTATTTACCTAGAATAAGGTGAACTAAACAGTTAGGTTATAATTTAAAATAGATAAAGCAACAATTGGCGCAGTTTCCGTCCGTAAGACGCGATTGCCAATACACCAATTGATGAATCCTACTTTATTTGATAATTCAATTTCACTTTCACTTAAACCACCTTCGGGGCCAATCAGCAGTGCAATATTTGGCGTTGCATTTTCAAGGACATTGATTTGGTCTTTATTTGGTGCAAGTACCAGTTTGGTGGTGGGTAATTCAGTTGCAAGCCAGTCGGCTAATGCAAGTGGTGCTAAAATTTCTGGAACGCGATTCATGCCACATTGTTCACATGCTGCAATGGCAATACCTTGCCAGTGGTCGATTTTTTTCTGGTCACGATCATATTTTAAACGCATTTCACAGCGTTCAGACGTTAAAAGTTGAATCTTGGAGATGCCTAATTCAACTGCTTTTTGAATCGCATAATCCATACGGTCACCTTTGCTCATCACTTGTCCGAGCAAGGTGCTAAAAGCAGGTGTGCGATCATCAGGGTTAAATGTGTCGACAGAAACACTTGCTGCTTTTTTTGAAATATCAACAAGCGTCACTTCATATTCGCCACCTTGTCCATTAAACAAAGTGGCACTTTCACCGACTTTTGCACGTAATACTTTCACCCAGTGGTGAAAAACGGTTTCGGTTAATTCAACATGCGTATCAACAGCTAAATCAGCTTCAATAAAAAAACGCGGCATGTGGTATTACTCTCAAAAATCGGGGAAAAGAAAAATTATGCTAAACCTAAGTCAAGCACAAGTTGACGATTAGGCTCAGTCTGGTTCATGGTGTAGAAGTGTAGACTTGGTGCACCACCTGCAATCAGGCGTTCACAGAGTTTCACCACGACTTCATGACCAAAGGCTTTAATGCTTGCGCTATCATCACCATAAGTGGCTAATTGTTTACGAATCCAACGTGGGATTTCAGCACCCGTACCATCTGCAAAGCGAATTAGATTGCTGGCATTGGTAATCGGCATAATGCCAGGCGCTACAGGAAGATCAACGCCTTCTTTTTGTAAGCGATCGACAAAGTAGAAATACGCATCTGGATTAAAGAAGAATTGAGTCAATGCTGAATTGGCACCTGCACGAGCTTTAGTGATAAAGTTTTGAATGTCTTGATCAAAGCTTTCGGCTTGTGGATGCATTTCAGGATAGGCTGCGACTTCAATATGGAAGTGATCACCAGAATGTTCACGAATGAATGCCACTAAATCAGAGGCGTAAGGTAATTCACCTAGACCCACTTGACCTGAAGGTAAGTCGCCACGCAGTGCAACGATACGGTCAATGCCTTGTGATTTATACAAATCGAGCAATTCGGCAATACGTGCTTTGTCATCACCAATACAAGACAGGTGAGGGGCAACGGGTGTGCCTTTGCCATTGAAGTCGTTGATTGCCGCAAGTGTACGTTCACGCGTTGAACCACCAGCACCATAAGTTACAGAAAAGAACTCAGGATTCAGCAGTTGTAATTCTTGATGAACGACACGAAGTTTTTCTGCACCCACATCAGTTTTAGTCGGAAAAAATTCAAACGAAACCGGAATACGTTTGGTCATTTTTCAAATCCTTTTTTTTAATACTATTTTAATTGCTTTGACCTCTCCTAAATCCTCTGCTAAAAGGAGAGGACTAACCCTCCATTTAATACTAAAAGGATTTCCCTTTCCTGAGCGTGCTTTAAGCATTGCTTTAAAGTTCAGCGCAAGTGAGGGCTAGGGAGAGGTATTTATAAAAACTTAGTATTTATAAGAGTCAGATTTGAATGGACCTTCAACTGGAACGCGCAAGTAGTCTGCTTGTACTTGAGTGAGTTGAGTTAATACGCCACCAAAACCAGCAACCATTGCAGCAGCAACTTCTTCATCTAATTTCTTAGGAAGCAGTTCTACACGAATCGCAGCTTGTTTTTGATCTTCAGCAAGATCCGCAAATTTTTCAGCGAATAAGTGCATTTGACCTAATACTTGATTGGCAAAAGAACCATCCATGATACGTGATGGGTGACCTGTTGCATTACCAAGGTTGACCAAACGACCTTCTGAAAGAAGGATTAAGTAATCGTTATCGTTTTCTGTACGATACACTTGGTGTACTTGAGGTTTAACTTCAACCCACTTGTAGCCACGTAAATAGTTGGTGTCGATTTCAGTGTCAAAGTGACCGATGTTACAAACTACAGCACCTGCTTTTAAAGTATCAAGCATTGCAGCGTCACACACATGGTAGTTACCCGTAGTTGTTACGATCAAATCAGTATTTTGAAGAAGATCAGCATTTACATCTTCTTTTTTACCCGTTTGAACGCCATTTTTGTATGGAGAAACAACTTCGTAACCGTCCATACATGCTTGCATTGCACAGATTGGATCGACTTCAGTAACACGTACAATCATACCTTCTTGACGAAGTGATTGCGCAGAACCTTTACCTACGTCACCGTAACCAATCACAAGCGCACGACGACCAGACATTAACATGTCAGTACCGCGTTTGATGGCATCATTTAATGAGTGACGGCAACCGTATTTGTTGTCATTTTTAGATTTCGTGACTGAATCGTTTACGTTGATTGCAGGAACTTTTAAAGAGCCGTCTTTCCACATTTCTAAAAGACGTTGAACACCTGTCGTGGTTTCTTCAGTAATACCGTGGATTTTAGCAATCAGTTCAGGGTATTTTTCATGAACAACAGCAGTCAAGTCACCACCATCATCTAAAATCATGTTGGCATCCCAAGGTTTGCCATTCACATTAATTTGTTGTTCAAGGCACCACATGTATTCTTCTTCTGTTTCGCCTTTCCAAGCGAATACAGGAACACCAGATGCAGCAATTGCAGCAGCAGCATGGTCTTGAGTCGAGAAAATGTTACATGAAGTCCAACGAACTTCTGCGCCCAATTCAACTAGGGTTTCAATGAGAACCGCAGTTTGAATGGTCATGTGGATACAGCCGAGGATTTTTGCGCCAGCAAGTGGTTTTGCAGCAGCATAACGACGACGTAAACCCATCAATGCTGGCATTTCAGCTTCAGCAAGTTTGATTTCTTTACGGCCGTAATCAGCAAGTGAAATATCAGCAACTTTATAATCTGTAAATGAAGCAGTAACCGCGTTCATCAGGATCTCCTAGTTATTAAATAACAATAAAAATAGATTGGATCGTTATGTTCGCGGATGCCGTTGTTAATCAAAACCAGTGTTTTACAGAAGCTTTGACCGAATTGTCGAGCCTAGCGATTTCACATTACTGTTTTTGAAAATCAGCCTGTGAAAAAGTCGCAGCACCCCTCGACGAGTCGCATATTGTACTTGGAAATTGTTGTAGTTCCAATGTCGTTTTGCTTATTATCAACACAATCATCTTTTTTGAATTGTGTTATGGCTTTGAACATCCCTGAATCCTTAATGAACCTTGAAGCAAATGGCGGTATTTATGCTGTATGGATGATGCTGCAACATTTAGGTATAGATGCTGATATTGAGCAACTGATAGAGGTCTGTGGTTACGAAGCAGAACATGGTACGGCAACCATTGGCTTAGCGGTGGGATTAAAAAAATTTGGTTTCAATGTTCAATTTTATACCGATGAAGACCCCGACCTTCAAGAACAAGAAAAATTGAGCTATGCCGAAGCGGAACAACTGAAACTTCCTGTTTTACCCGCAATTCATTATCAGCAAATCCAACATGAATTTGAGCAAAATAAATTTGTCATTGTCTATTACGATACTTTAGAAGAGGTCGGAAACCACTCTCTGGTTTATTCGATAGATGAGCAGGAAATCTGCTTCTTTGATTCTTTTGAACCCATGTCTGCATCTGTCTTTGAACAACAGCGTCAAGCAGAGGGCATCTGCCGACAAGTGATTTTGATTGATGATTCAAACGCTCGTATGGATACAGAAAAATAAACATTAAAGAAGAAGTTTAAAATGAAAAAGATAATTGGAATATGCATGCTCATCTCCATGCAAATTGGTGCCAATGACAGTACGGGCTATGTTTCTACGGGCGGTGTGCAGTATCTGAAAAATAACAATATTCAAATGTACAGTGAAGACCTATTCATTAGTAAAAATCAGATTAAAGTTGATTATCAATTTAAAAATTTAACCCATAAAGACATCTCTGAAACGGTACTTTTTCCGCTTCCGCCGATAGAGAATTTTTTTGAATCAGATTTTGCGGATACCGAAAAATTGCTGAACAGCTTTAAGGTGCAGGTGAATGGTAAAAATATTCAGCCAGAAATGCATGTGAGAACGTTTATCCAAAAAGATGAGCACTCAAAACCCATTGATGCAACCGAGCTATTTAAGCAATGTGGTTTTACGCAAACTGAAATGCTAAATCCGTGGAATCGAAAAACCTATGAATATGAAATATTTGAGAATAAATTAAGACGTTGTCCTAATGTACAGTTAAAAAATCTTTTGCCAAAGAGTCAAAGTGAAGCCATTGTTTGGTCTTCTCAAGTGATTTACAGTTGGCAGCAAAGCTTTAAAGCCAGCTCATTGACGCGTGTACAGCACCAATATGCACCATTGGTCGGTGGTTCAGTGTCCTTATATCCAGCAGAAGATGAAAAAGCGTATTGCATGGATGGTAATTTTAAAGCGGGTTTAAAGAAAGCCAAGTCACAGCATGCACCTTATTCAGCTTTGGGCTATATTTTAAAAACGGGTGCCAATTGGGCTAAACCGATTGAGCACTTTAAGCTGACTATTGAGCGTGATCAAAATGAGTTGGTCTCTTTTTGCTGGGCTGGAAAGGTGACAAAAATGAGCCCAACACGTTTTCAAATGCTTGAAAAGAATTTTCTGCCGAAGCAGGATTTAGAGATTATTTTTGTTCATAAATTTTAATCCGCGCAAACCAAGAAGCCCATGATTCGATAGGCTTCTTGGTTTAATTTATTCGGCAGCCTTGGCTTTTTCAGACCATTCATCTGCTTTTGCTTCATCTATGTCTACGCCTAAACCATGCTCATAGATGCAGACTAAATCACGCATCGCTTGGACTTCACCCAGTTCGGCTGCTTGCTTGACCAATTCAACCGATTTCGCGACATCCTTTTCAACCACATCACCACGACGGTAAAAATTCGATAACTCTAAAATTGCCGCAGGGTGTTTCTGTTTACTGGCTTGTTCTAACCAGCGGTATGCATGTTCAAAATAGGTTTTTGCTTCTTCAGGATCTTCTTCTAACATATCTTTTGCATAGAAAGTATAACCTTCACCTAACCAGTACATCGCTTCAACATGACCTAATTGTGCGGCTTTAAGCGCCCATTCTTCAGCCAGTGCAACATGTTCTTCATTTTCACTTTGCATATAAATTTCAGCAAGTTCAAATTGTGCATCACGATTACCTGCCATGGCACGATTAAACAGTTCGGTAGAAATAGGGAGATCAGACATAACAAATCCAAAGGACATAATGTGTATAGCGTAAATGGTCGGCGTAAAAAAACCAATCCATAGATTGGCTTTTTCAAGCTGTTATTTAATTTTGAACGCTTAGATGAGATAGGTTATGCAACTTAAAATGGCAATCAAAATACACGCCATCACCCATTGTTTTGCTTTATGTGCAAAATAGCTTAAACATAAACCGACAAATAAAGCAGAGAAGGTTAGTGCGCCAATCCAATAACTGATCATATTGCTTAAGTTGCCATGAGTGATACAGATCACCAGTGCAATGATTAATAATACCCAGCCTACAAGCGTTGCAAGTTTAGTTTTTGATGCTGTTAATTCACGACCAAAAATTTGCTTTTGATGTTTTGACATGCAACTTGCTAAAGCAAAGAATGCCACAGTACAGATTGACCAAATCAGGATGAAAAAAATCATGCTTCAGGCTCCTGAGTAACTTTGGCTTTTTTAACGGGGAGACCTTTGTGATTTTTCACTTTCTGATAAGAATAGAAGAACAATATTGCAAGTAGCCACATGGCTAAATCAAATGAAGCGATCATCCATTGCTCATTGGCAATACTGTTCCATAAGGCTTGACCACCTGTCATAAAGTTAATAACAGGTAACAGGGCAAATGCAACTGTTGCAAAAATAAGTAATTCTAACCATGCTTGACGGTGTGGACGAATCGCAGCATAAATTAAACTGAGTAGCCAGATGATAAAGAAGCTACGAATTTCCCAGTCTGAACGCAGGTCCATTTGCGCAGGAATAAAACGGTTGGCATAAAAATATGCAGCACAGGCAATCGGTAAACCAATAATCGCTGTAATATTGGTGACTTCGACAACACGATAACCAAAGGATTTATAACCTTGTTTTTGTTGCGGAGGGGCACGTTTTACACACCATAATATTAGACCTGTTGCCACCATCAATGTGCCAACGATTCCTGAACAGAACAATAACCAACGTAGGGCTAAATCGACACCACGGGCTTCATGGAGCACGGTCACGACATTATAAATAGCCATCGGTACAGATGGGTTTTTTAGACGTGAACCGTCATCTGTGATGTTTTGACCTGTCACAGCATTAAATTCTAAGCTGTCATAAACATTGCGATGGGCAACACTTTCCCCCAATAGGGCACGTAATTCAATTTTGCCTTGATTGGTATTTGGTGCAATGATGGTGATTGAACCTACAGGATTATCTTTCCACTTTTGTTGTGCAGTCGCCAAAATAGGAGCGATGTCTGCCAAAGGCGCGGGTTGAGCTTCAGGTTTCTGACGCTGTTGCCGTTTTTCACTACCTTCATCGTGTTGTTCCGTATTTTTGCCACGCGCTTGCGAATTGTTTTGACGATTAGTATTACGTCCCTCAGCACGTTCGTTCTTATTTTCTTTGTTTTCGACCAGTGCGCGACTTTGTTCTTGTAGGAATTGTCCTCGGTCTTCATAAATTTGGTTAATTCCCCAAGGCATGAGTGTAAATAGCAGCAGTAATAAGCCACTAAAAGTAATCATGATATGAAAGGGTAGGGCAAGTACAGCAGTGGCATTGTGTGCATCTAACCAAGAGCGTTGTCCTTTGCCTGCACGGAAAGTAAAGAAGTCTTTAAAGATTTTTTTATGGGTAATCACACCGCTAATAATGGCAACCAGCATGAGTAGGGTTGCAATTCCAACCAGCCAACGTGTCCATAATCGTGGTAAGCCATACAATTCAAAATGGAAACGATAGAGGAAACTACCACCACGAGTATCGCGTGCTTCAAGTACTTCACCTGTTGCGCTATCTAAGGTGATTCGTTCACCGCCACGCCGTGCGCGAGGATCTTCCCCAATTTTACGAATATTAAGTAGGGTTGTATTTTGCCGTGCATTTGGCAGTTGAATATTCCAACTGCCAGCATTCGGATGGTTTTTTTGTAAATAATTGAGCGCCACTTGCGTTTGTTGAATTTGACTGCTCTGAGGGACAGATTGGTGTAATTCAGGTTTCATCCAAACCGTGATTTCATTTTGGAAAAAGCTTAAAGTACCGGTCAAGAATATTGCATACAACAACCAACCAAGAATTAAACTTGCCCAAGTATGTAACCATGACATGGACTGGCGAGGCCCTTCCTGTTTTGCATCTACGCGCATATTAGTTTCCTAAAAACTTATAAATAACAAATAAGAAGAGACTTGGGAGAACAATGCCTAGACTGGCTTTTAGTGTCTTGTTGACCATAAAAACCCAGATAAATGCACCTGCCCAAAGTGTAAAAGCAACGAGAGTCGCACTCATTGCAGCACTACCCCGAGATTCAGCAAAGTATTGTGCAATAACCATCGCACTTAAACTCGCCAGAACATAACCGCCTATCAGCGCTAGCATAAAACGATAGAAAATCATAAAACGGTAAGCGAGTAATAAAGACTTTTGCTGCGTTTTTTTAGCTGCTGAAGTGGCAAGGTGATTTGTTGCCAAAGCATCAAGTTGGGAACTATTCATCATTTTAAATTCAATTATTACGAAGCGTGATTGTTTATAATGAAAATGATAACAATTATTATTAATGTTTAAAATGATTGATTTAACAAAATGCACGATTAAATAATATTTCTTTATCGCATTATTTATTTTAGAAGGGATGATGTGGCAAGAAATGGTAAACGGAATTGGTAATAGATTTTTGCAGTTGTTAAGCAAAAACAGCGACCGAAGTCGCTGTTTTTAGTCCAAAAGAGCTTAAGCTTCTTGTTGGATACCTGCAACCAACCAATCTTGGTTAGAACCAGCAGGTTTAGTGAAATGCCAAATTTCTGCAAAAGATTGCGGTAAGCTGTTTAAGTCTTCACTTACAGTACCCGTGAAACGCACACTCACCACATATTGACCATTTTCATTTGCAGAATCTGTCACCATTGCATTGAGGTTAGAGAATTCAGCAACGTCTTGGTCTTGGTTTGCCATAATGTCGTTATACATAGACTGATAAAGATCAGGTGTTAAATAACGTTGAATTTCAGCAATATTGCTTGCTGTGTTCATAGATTGAATATGGTTAAAGCGTTGACGAGCAACACGTAAGAATGCAGCAGGTTCAGTACCATCTGGTAATTGATTGCCATTGCTGGTCGAAGCGCTTCCAAAAGGAGCATGAGTTGCTGCGCCCGCAGAACCACCTACAGATTGACCAAAAATATTGCTGTTGTCATTTGAAGTACGTGGTGCTGTGGTTTGTTGACCAAACGGTGCTGTATTTCCAGCATTGTTTGGTGCGTATGGGTTATTGGCGGCTAGTTTTTTTTTGCTCCGAATTTACGAAACAAGAAAAATGCGCCTGCTGCTGCAAGAAGAATCCAGATCCAGCTCGGAAGACCACCTTTTTCTTCTTCTTGCTGTGTAGTCGCATCAGCACTGCTTGCAGCAGGTTTATCATCCGCCATTGCATTGGCTGCAACTGCACCAATTGCAGCACCAGCAACACCAGCAGCAACCATTTTACCTACGCCAGAACCTGATTTTTGTTGAGTAGGTGCTGTTGTTGGTTGTGGGGCAGGAGTAGCTTGACGTGGCTGTTGGTAAGATTGGCTTGGAGCAGCAGAACGACTCATGCCATGGCTTTTACCACCACCTGCACGTTTTGCTTCAGCCATTGGTGCAACCACCAAAGCAGCCATTAAAATACCTGCCATCAAACTACGCTGTCGAACTTCCATCGTTTTTTCCTAAATAAAAATAAATTATAGCCACACAGTTATGCAGTCATTTACACCGAATTTCAATATTAAATTGGTGTTTTTTTTACATAATCTTTCATCTGTCTAAGCTTAAGCCAATTCTTCTGTTAAGTTCATGGCTTCGGTTAATGCTTCATGTAAACGTGCCACTGAAATGATTTGTACATTTGCAATGGGTTTTTGAGGAGCATTACCTCTGGGTAAAATAATATATTTGAAACCATGTTTGATGGCTTCCTTTAATCGCTCTTGACCATTTGGCACAGGACGAATTTCACCAGAGAGTCCCACTTCACCAAAGACAGCCAGTTGTTGTGGTAAGGCTTTGCCGCGCAAACTTGAAGCACAGGCCAGTAACACCGCAAGGTCAGAACCTGTTTCGGTAATTTTTAAACCACCGACGACATTGACATAAACGTCTTGCCCTGAAGTTTGTACGCCACCGTGACGGTGCATGACGGCAAGCAGCATATTGAGTCGGTTTTGTTCTAAACCCAGTGCAACACGGCGCGGTTGTCCATGTGCATCATCCACCAAAGCTTGTACTTCAACCAAGAGAGGGCGTGTGCCTTCACGGCTAATCATGACGATAGAACCGGGAATGGCTTCATCATAACGACTTAGGAAAATGGCAGATGGATTAGCAACTTCTCGTAAGCCTTTATCGGTCATACCAAACACGCCTAACTCATTGACTGCACCAAAACGGTTTTTGACGGCACGAATCATTCGATACCGTGAGTCAGATTGACCTTCAAAATACAGCACACAATCGACCATATGTTCTAGAACACGTGGCCCAGCGAGAGCACCTTCTTTGGTCACATGCCCCACCAGAAACAGTGAAGTGCCACTATTTTTAGCAAAACGGGTCAACAGTGCGGCAGATTCACGAATTTGTGAAACGCCACCGGGCGCAGATTGCAGTGTCTCGGTATATAGCGTTTGAATCGAATCAAGAATGGCCACCGCCGGGCGGACTTGCGCTAAAACTTCACAAATTCGTTCCACACAGGTTTCCGCCATGACTTGAAGATGGTCTGTCGGTAACTCTAAACGATGGGCACGTAACGCCACTTGTGAAAGTGATTCCTCACCAGTGACATACAGCGCTGAACTTTGTGCCGATGCCATGTGTGTGGCAGTTTGTAACAAAATGGTTGATTTACCAATGCCGGGATCACCACCAATCAACACCACAGAACCCGTCACTAAGCCGCCACCTAAAACACGGTCAAATTCAGCAATTCCTGTCGCTAAGCGGGTTTCATGTGAAACGGAAATTTTATTTAAGGTGGTAATGTTGGCGACTTGCCCTGCATAACCACCGCCCATTTTCGGTTGGGCACGATGAGTGACAGCAGGTTCTACACGGACTTCCGTTAAGCTATTCCATTCGCCACATTCCGAACATTGACCTGACCATTTTGGATGATCAGCACCGCATTGCTCACAACGGTAAACACTTTTTGCTTTTGCCATATCTTATTTTTAAATGCTGAAAATGAATAATCTGATAACAGCATACAGATGAATTTTACTGAATTGAATGCTTACTAGAATTTGAGTCCATAAAAAAGCCACCTTGAAGGTGGCTTGATGAACTTCTGAAATTAATACAATTCGCCTGACTTGCGTTTTGCAATGAAATCTTTCGACTCTTTCGCAATCACTGTAGAGAGCAATAATAGTGCAATTAAGTTTGGAACAGCCATTAAGCCATTGAAGGTGTCGGCAAAAAGCCAAACCAAGTCTAGCGTGGCGACGGTGCCAATAAATACTGTCGCAATATAAATAAGACGATAGATGAGTACGTACTTTTCTCCGAAAATATAAGTACAACATTTTTCACCGTAATAACACCAACCTAAAATAGTTGAGTAGGCAAAGAAAATAATACCGAGCGTTACCACCCAACCGCCGACACCGGGTAATAATTGATCAAAGACACGCGTCGTGAGTACAGCACCTGTTTCATTTCCAAAGGTGTTGCCTGCCATGATGAAACCCATCACCAAGACAATACCCGTAATACTACAAACAATAATGGTGTCAATAAAAGTTCCTGTCATTGAAACCAAACCCTGACGTGCTGGATGATCTGTTTTTGCCGCTGCCGCTGCAATCGGTGCCGAACCCATACCGGCTTCGTTAGAGAAGACACCACGTGCAACCCCGTAACGAATTACAGCACCAATTGCACCACCTGCAACCGCTTCGCCAGTAAATGCATCTTTAAAGATCAATTCCAGTGCAGGTATAACCAAATCAAGGTGGTTGAGAATAATGATTAAACCACCTGCAACATAGCCAACCGCCATGACAGGAACAATTACAGTTGCTGCTTTAGCAATGGATTTAATCCCGCCTAAAATCACCAAGGCAGAAAAAACGGTAATGATGATACCTGTGATCCACGTTTCAATACCCATGCTGTTTTGCACGGCAAGCGCAACAGTATTGGACTGTACTGAACTGCCAATACCAAAAGAAGCCACGGTGCCAAAGAATGCAAAAATCAGCGCCAGCCATTTCCATTTTAAGCCATGTTCGATGTAATACATTGGGCCACCAGACATCAGCCCATTTTCATTTTTAACGCGATATTTGACGGCCAGTACACCTTCACCATATTTGGTTGCCATACCAAATAAAGCGGTCATCCACATCCAAAAGACGGCACCGGGCCCCCCTAGAACGCATGCTGTCGCAACACCCGCAATATTACCCGTACCAATGGTGGCGGAGAGTGCTGTCATAAGCGAGGCAAAATGTGAAATATCTCCTGGATGTGATTTAGCTTGAGGGTGCTTACCAAAAACCTGTTTGAAGGCCAATGGCAGCATACGAAATTGCCAGAACATGAGACGGAATGTGAGAAATACACCGGTACCGACAATCAGTACCAACATGTACGGACCCCAGACCCATCCGCTGAGTGTTTCCATTATCGATTGTAAGTTTTGCATCATAGCTTCTTCTTATCGTCTTGAGTTTCGTGAATGGCTTATTTAGATTTATCAATGCTTAAGCAAGTGGTGTGCCATATTGGGGACCTTCCTGATCATTTGTTATAACGCGACTGAGACACTTATTTCTTAGGGTTGAAAAGGTTTTAATTTTTGTTACTCGGTGCTGGATTTTTTATGAACGCATTTTATTTTATTGTTAGTTATTTTTTAGCTAAAGTTCAGCACTTTTACAAGCATTTAAAATGAATTATTTATGTTTATTTTTAAATCAATTTTTCATCATTTTTCTATATAAGAAAAATAAATTAACTTTGTTACTTAATTAGAAAATATAGATAGTTCACAGTTTTTTATTGTTTTCTGTATTTTTTACGTTAATTTGTTGCGATAGACGTCGAAGATGAATGAAATAATGTCACATCAGAATACAAGTTCGACCGCTGAAAATGGTGAACTGCAACGAAGTTTGTCTAATCGACATTTGCAATTGATTGCAATCGGTGGGGCAATTGGTACGGGATTATTCATGGGCTCGGGTAAAACCATCAGCCTAGCGGGTCCTTCAATTTTAATTATTTATATGATTATTGGTTTTATGGTGTTTTTTGTCATGCGTGCGCTTGGCGAATTATTGCTATCTAACTTGCAATACAAATCCTTTATTGATTCCAGTGCCGATTTAATTGGACCGTGGGCAGGTTATTTTGTCGGCTGGACCTATTGGCTGTGTTGGATCACGATCGGTATTGCAGATCTTTCTGCGATTATTTATTACTTACAATTTTTTAATAATGGAATGCCTTTTAGCCCATCAGAAGGGGTCATGATCAGTGTTGCCGCGATTGTTTTCATCATGGGTTTAAACCTCGTGACTGTAAAACTGTTCGGTGAACTTGAATTCTGGTTTGCTTTAATCAAGATTATTGCCATTGTGGTGCTGATTGGTGTCGGTTTATGGATGATCTTCACTGGTTTTACCTCAACAGCAGGTGAGGTTGCATCGTTTACGCATTTATGGTCGCATGGCGGTATATTCCCAACAGGCGTAACGGGCTTCCTTGCGGGCTTCCAAATTGCAATTTTTGCGTTTGTGGGTGTAGAGCTGATAGGTACAACAGCAGCTGAAACCAAAGATCCTGAACGTAATTTGCCAAAAGCGGTCAATTCTATTCCTATTCGTATCATCATTTTCTATGTGTTGGCATTGGTGATCGTCATGTCTGTGACGCCGTGGAATAAAATTGATCCAAGCATTAGCCCATTTGTAAACTTGTTTAGCCAAGCGGGTATTGCAGCGGCAGCCATCATTATGAATTTGGTGGTGTTATCGTCAGTGATGTCATCCATGAACAGTGGTGTATTTTCAACCAGTCGTATGCTGTTTGGTTTATCTCGTGAAGAACAAGGGCCTAAAGCATTTGGACATTTAAATAAACGTGCTGTTCCAGCCAATGCCTTGTACTTCTCTGCGGTATGTTTGTTGTTAGGTGCTGCACTTCAGTACTTTGTACCGAATACCGTTGAAGCTTTTACTTTGGCAACCACGCTTTCAACCATCTTGTTTATCTGTGTATGGTTGATGATTATCTGGAGTTATATTGTTTATTATAAAACGCGTCCAGAACTCCATGCAAAATCAACCTTTAAATTACCGGGTGGCTTGTTTACCTGTTGGGTGGTCATCGTCTTCTTTATTGGCATGATTTACGTGTTGTCATTAGAAGCCGATACCATGAAAGCACTGATGGTTAGTCCAATTTGGTTTATTATCTTGATTGTTGGTTACTTTGGTTTCTATAAACCGAAACATAAATAAGCCCTTTGTTTGTGAAAAACGCCAGTTTGAAACTGGCGTTTTTTTTTAACACACGATAATCTCTAGCGTTTAGCACTTTGGTCACGGCTGTGATCGAGTTATACTTCTTTGAAAACATAGGATAGGTGGTCAGATGCGTCTTGTCATTTGCTACATCAGTTTATTGGCGACAGGTTTTGCCTTAGTCGGTTGTGGTCAATCTGGAGCTTTACAGTTACCAAATGATCAGAATTACGACAAGCGTTCCAAGTATTTGTTATATCCCAATGTCGATTCCAAAAAGCAGTTTGAACAGAATCAAAAATCTGAACAGAAAGAGCTTGCAACACCGAATACTGAGTCTAATCAGACTGCTACACCTTAACGCTTTCATAGAAAGGATACATTCATGAGTTTTACCCGCATTAATGGGGTTTTGCACGCAGAGCAATGTTCATTGCAACAACTTGCGCAGCAATTTGGCACGCCACTTTATGTTTATTCAAAAGCCACTTTTGAAAAGCATTATCTCGATATGGATCGTGCATTTAGCTTTATCGATCATCAAATTTGTTTTGCGGTAAAGTCGAACTCTAATATTGCGGTATTGAATGTACTGGCGAAGCTGGGTGCAGGTTTTGATATTGTGACTGGTGGTGAGCTTGCTCGTGTGCTAAAAGCAGGCGGTGAAGCCTCTAAAATTGTGTTCTCTGGTTTAGGTAAATCAGAAGCAGACATTAAAAAAGCTTTAGAAGTGGGCATTGCTTGCTTCAATGTTGAATCGTATGCAGAGCTGGATCGCATTCAAAAAGTTGCGGCTGAACTGGGGCAAAAAGCACCTGTTTCTTTACGTGTCAACCCAGATGTTGATGCGAAAACACATCCATACATTTCGACGGGCTTAAAAGAAAATAAATTTGGTATTCCATCGGACAGCGTATTTGAAACCTATCAATATGCAGCTTCATTATCGAATTTAGATGTGATTGGCATTGACTGTCATATTGGTTCGCAACTCACTGAAACTCAGCCTTTTGTCGACGCACTTGATCGTGTGATCATGATGATTGAGAAATTGAAAGAGCTAGGCATTGATCTTAAACACATCGACATTGGTGGTGGTTTAGGCGTGACCTATAAAGATGAAGTACCGCCAACCGTTACTGAATATGCCAATGCACTGAAACCTGCTTTAGAAAAATTGGGCTTAAAAGTGTATATGGAACCGGGACGTAGTATTTCTGCCAATGCAGGTGTATTGCTAACCAAAGTAGATTTACTCAAACCGACCAATCATCGTAATTTTGCCATTATTGATGCGGCAATGAATGACTTGATTCGTCCAGCTTTATATGAAGCATGGATGGATATTCAAGAAGTGACACCACGTACCGATGTTGAAGCAAAAGAATGGGATGTGGTGGGCGCGATTTGTGAAACGGGCGATTTTTTGGGTAAAGAACGCCAGTTAGCAATTCAAGAAAATGATGTTCTTGCAGTCTTGGGTGCAGGGGCATACGGTTTTGTGATGAGTTCAAATTACAACAGCCGTGGTCGTGCGGCTGAAGTGATGGTCGATGGTGATCAAGCGCATTTAATTCGTGAACGTGAAACCATAGAATCATTATGGGATAAAGAACGCTTATTGCCTTAAGGAGTCATTCAAGATGTTTTTAGAATTTACTAAAATGCATGGTCTAGGCAATGACTTTATGGTGGTTGATCTGATCAGCCAGCGTGCTTACCTAGATACCATGACCATTCAGCGTTTAGCTGACCGTCATTTCGGGATTGGTTTTGACCAATTACTGATTGTTGAACCACCCGATTTACCCAATGTCGATTTTAAATATCGTATTTTTAATGCGGATGGTTCTGAAGTTGAACAGTGTGGTAATGGTGTTCGTTGTTTTACACGCTTTGTGCATGAGCGCAAATTGACCACCAAAACCAAAATTAAAGTACAAACCAAAGCGGGGATTGTTGAACCTGAACTGGGTCAAAATGGTTGGGTTCGCGTCAATATGGGCTATCCAAAATTCTTACCGAACCAAATTCCATTCCTTGCGGATGAGCCTGAAAACCTATATAGCTTAGCTTTGGCCAATGATGAAAGTATTATCATTGATGTGGTGAATATGGGTAATCCGCATGCAGTGACGATTGTTCCTGATGTGTTGACTGCTGATGTTGCAGGAATGGGGCCACAAGTTGAGTCACATGAACGCTTTCCGCAACGTGTCAATGCGGGCTTTATGCAAATTATGGATGAAACACATGCGCGCTTACGTGTATTTGAGCGTGGTGTAGGTGAAACTTTAGCGTGTGGTACAGGTGCTTGCGCAGCTGCAATTTCAGGTATGCGCCGTGGTCTACTAGGCAATGCTGTGGAAATTGAACTGGCTGGTGGTAAGCTACAAATTGAATGGCGTGAAGGCGATGTGGTTTGGATGACGGGTCCAACCGCAAATGTCTATGAAGGCCGTATCGATTTGAGTTATTACCAAGCATAAAAATGCATGGTTTGATTAAAAAGCACTGTCATCATGATGGTGCTTTTTATTATAAATAGACTATGCTGTAGCTCCACGCTCATTTTTTTCAAAGGCTGAGGCTGAATGAAACATCTTGTTTTTTTATCTGGCGCTTCTGGAAATACTGCATTTTGGGATCCGTTAATTGCTCAGTTACCTGCAGAATATACCAAGCAAGTGATTGCTTATCCTGAATTTGATCATGCACCTGCGCATCCTGACGTGTACGATTTTGCAAGCCTCGGCAATTATGTATTAGCACAGATTCAGCAAGAATGTATTATTATTGCTCAGTCTATGGGCGGGATTTTTGCCGTGCAAGCGGCATTGAAAAAGTCTAAATTAGTTCAAGGCTTGGTGCTCATTGCAACTTCGGGCGGTATTGATTTAAGCTCTTTTAATGTTCAGGACTGGCGTAGTGCTTATCAAGCCTCTTTTTTGAATCATCCCAATTGGTTTGTTACTGCACAAGCCGATTATTTGGTGCAGCTTTCAGAAATACAAGCGCCAGTTTTGCTACTTTGGGGGGATAGTGATCCAATTAGTCCTGTCGAGGTGGGGCAATATCTCAATCAGCAATTCAAAAATGCATCGCTGCATATTATTCATGGTGGCGATCATCTTTTTGCTGAACAGTATGCACCGGAAACAGCTCAGTTGGTTTGTGAATATTTAAAGCACCTTGCAGCGAGAAGTTTGGAAGAGTTAAATGTCATTTGAAACTGACTCTGCAACCTTGCTGGTGATGTGGCTCAAAGAAAGAGAAATTCAAAATCAATCTAAACATACATTACAAGCGTACGATCGTGATGTTTCCGATTTTTTAAATTTTTGTGCAGTGAAAAAACTTAGTTTAATGAATGTGGAATCTACAGATTTACGTGAATTTTTAGCTCAAAAAGTAGAACGGCAACAACTGAGCTCCAGTAGTTTGCAACGCTTATTATCTTCAATTCGGCAGTTTATGAAATGGGCAGAGCAGGGGCAATATTTGGCTTTTAATCCAGCCGATGATTTTCAGTTAAAACGCCAGCCTAGACCTTTGCCGGGTATGGTGGATATTGAAACGATTAACCAAATTTTAGATCAGCCTAAACCTGAAAATGAAGCACAGCAACAAATGTGGCTGCGTGATAAAGCGATTTTAGAATTGTTGTATTCCAGTGGTTTACGCTTGGCAGAAGTACAAGGTCTGCGTATTAAAGATATTGATTTTAATCGACTTCTTTTACGTATTATCGGTAAAGGCAATAAAACACGTGTGGTGCCTTTTGGTTCAAAAGCCAAAGATGCAGTCATGCAATGGTTACAAGTTTATCCCCTTTGGAATGGTGATTTTGTGCCTGAGGCCAATGTATTTATTACCCAAAAAGGTAATCCGTTGGGTGCACGACAAATTGAAAATCGGGTGAAATTTCAAGCACAACGTGCAGGGGTAAATATCGATTTACATCCACATTTGTTAAGACACTGTTTTGCCAGTCATATGTTGTCGAATAGTGGTGATTTGCGTGCGGTGCAAGAAATGTTAGGGCATAGTAATTTAACCACCACGCAAATTTATACCCATGTCGATTTTGAGCAGTTGGCGAAAGTGTATGATCAGGCACATCCACGAGCACAAAAATCTTAATTTTATCCAAGCATATTTTTGCTGTTCGCTTCTATTTTTTCTGGATATTTCATCTGTATTTTTTGAAAATATTGTTCCAAAGTGTCGATGTTGGCTTGTGCATCTATCAAGGCGATATAGGTATCAGGACGAATGAGATAAACCGCATTTTCGAGTAAACCGACCTTTTTGCAGTTCGCATCCCAAACAAATTGGGATAAAGGCAAATTGTGCTGATGGCACCATGTTTGTAGTTCTGACCTTGCTGTGCCATAGACATGAATCTGCCAAAGCATCTGTTTTAAAGTTTCAAAATTATTGCTTTGTGCTTGTTGAATCCAAGGTAACCGATCACCAGCATGAATTTTACCAGTTTTACCTTGGCTGAGTGGACTGTGCCGATAATGGATGCCAAGCTGTGAAATGATACGAAAAATGAAGTGACTCAGTGGCGCATTGTTGTAAATTTTAGGCAATAGATAGGGAGCAATTTTGGTTCTAATTTCAGCGGCTAAAGCACCTTCTGCGGTGATTATACTAAAAATTCGATCTGTACTTTTTACCAGCTTTTCAGCAAATGCCCGCCGTTCAATTTGATAGCTCTCTAGCAGTTGTTCCGAGGCTTGATTTTTGATAACTGCGGCTAATTTCCAAGCCAGATTGATGGCATCACCAATACCCGTATTCATTCCTTGAGCACCTGCTGGACTATGCAAATGTGCAGCATCACCCACCAGAAAAACATTACCGATGCGATAGTCTGAAACAATACGATGATGCACGCGATAGGTTGAGAACCAATTGACCTTTTGGATGGTCAGACCTAGGTCTTGAATAGCGGTATGTGCGACATCATCAAAGCTTAAGTTTTGCCCAGCTTGAATGCGATCCTCACGAATTAGCCCAATCAGGCGTGCTTGTCCAAGTTGCCCATAAGAAAACAATAAAACAAAATCTTCTCGATCTAAAGAAACATGCACACCACCATCGACGGATGTTCCTTGTACATGAACATCCGCAACATAGAAAAGCTTTGAATACGTTCCACCAGGAAATTTCAGCCCTAATTGATGTCGTATAGGTGATTTTCCGCCATCACAGGCACCCAAAAAACGGGCAGAATAGTGCTCTAAACCCTGTGGGCTACGAATTTCTGCACAAATATGGTCTGAATGATGGCTGAAACTAATCAGTTCGCTGGAGCGTTCCACATGCACCCCAAATTTTTCTAAATGTCGCATCAGCAGTCGTTCATGTTGATCTTGTGGATAGATCAAAATAAAAGGATAGGGCGTGAGTGTTTTACCTTGTTCGATCAATTTTAAAACACCGCGCTTTTTTCCCAATGCCCATAAGTTGAGCTGTATATTGGGATAACCGGCTTGGATCACTTCCTCTGCCAAATCCATTTGTTGATATAATTCGAGCGTGCGCGCATGAATCCCCAGCGCCCGTGAACTCTGACTGGGTTCTGTATTTTTATCAATAATTCGGACAGCAATTCCTTGTTTACTGAGCCAAAGTGCAAGGACTAAACCCGTCGGCCCTGCACCAACAATCAGAACATTATTTTTCATGTTATTTCCTATAAAGTGGCTCTTGAAAATGACTCCCGAAAAGTGACTCCTCAAAGTGAGTAGGTGAACATTGTTCAATG
>OFRD01000095.1_pt1 | contig 30428 bp, 33 predicted proteins | sample 1543041 | NCBI WGS metagenome assembly OFRD01 (sample SAMN07774234, study PRJEB24372) | wastewater metagenome | isolation source: Exp Tend CN 100WW | collected 2016-02
TTGTAAACCGTCGTTGCTTCGTCATCGAGTTTGCCTTTCACCTCAGGAAAACTCTCCACTTTTCTGAAGCAAGTCCACAGTGCCCCTTGTCTTCATCAGGGCAAGCCACGGCCGGCCAGCAGGTATCTAAAGTGAGGTTGTCGAGGCAACACTTTAACACTTTGGAGGCCAACCGACCATGACCAGCATCTCCCACGCGCCTCCGCCGCAAAGCGTGAGGCGTGAACCGCCCCCGTTCAGGGGGGCAATTTTGGAAGCCGATCAGCCCCGAACGGGGTCAATATTGCAGACCGACTCACAAACGAAAGATCGAGGCGGTCATTCCTGGGCGGTCACCGCCGCGTGAAAATCGAACATGATCGGGCGCTCTGCAAGCAGCGCAATCGCATCGAGCGCGTGTTCGGACAGCTCAAGATCAACCGCGCCATCCCCATCCGATATGACCAACTGGCCAACAGCTTCCTCGGAACACTCCATCTCGCCACCGCCAGATATTGGCTGAAATTTGTCCACGCCGCCTAAAGAAAGAAGGGGAATTTCACATATTTCTTATATTGAAAACAATATAATTTTGCCATAAAATTCTAAAGTTTTATTAATTTTACTTCTGAGGTGATCGTAGTTGAGCTTGATCAATTTGGCCTGAAACTCCTGACACCGCGTCCGATGGACGCGCAAACAACGATAGATTTTGCACTGGGCAATCGTGTGGAACGTTAAACTCCCCGCCAAATGCGCTCCCGGCTGCGGTTGAATTCCCGACGATCACACGTCCCAACTCGTGGCCGTTACGGCAGCTAAGAACCCAATACGGTAGGGAATCTTTACTTTGCATAATGCCGCTGCCATGCCCCTCAAAGCGATAGGTGCCGGGCGGCAAGACCTGCATTTGCTGCAGGAGTAGTCCTCCGGTAGCCGTCGGCACGGAGAAGTCGAAGGCTCCATTTTCCAGCGATGTCGCTACCTTCCCGTCGTTAACGGGAACCCAATCGAACAACGAAGGCGTGGCGAGACGTGCAGCGAAATGGGGATCGCGCGAAGTCTTGCGATCGGCACCTCGGCGCACCTGCTCATAAAAGTGCCAGGCGTCCTCAAAAGCATCCGCTTTGCTCAAGTTATTGACGGCACCTGCAACGGCGCGGTCGGGCAATGGCATCCTCGCCTGGCGCATTTCCTCGAAAAATTGAGCGGTTGCGTGTGGTTCCCCCCCAGTATCTGCCAAGTAGGAAATAAAATCTGGCCCCCACTGCGGCGCGGACTCCTGACGCAATGTCAGAATGACATTTGTGCGGATCGCCGGTTGCTCAAATCCGCCTGCAAGGATTGGGAAAAGCAAGTCTGATGAGACGGGAGTCGTTCTTAAGGCGATGTCGTAATGATGGAGCGCGGCGGGGATGTCGTCCCGCGCCACAGCATCCTCAATCGCCCAGAGCTGGGTGCTAATGTCGCGTCGCGAAAGGTGTTGTGCATAGCTGAACAGCCGACGAGCTTGCGCGGTATCACCGCGCAAACCGGCTTGTAAGCCGAGCGTAGCTATCGCCGACACTGCCGTGGCGTCCTGCCGCAGCGCCGCTTGTGCCAGCCGGGCGGAGCGAGCATTTTGATCGGGACTAGGTCGCTCCGCAAACAATTTCTGCGCAAGTGCGGCGGTAATTTGCCCATCACCCATGTCAAGCAAGTGCGCCCGTGTCGGGTCCGTTATAACCAGGACGTCGGCGATACTATGCGTTACACTGCAATACCCTAATAAGGCAGCAATCACGGCCAGCACGCACCGTGCTATCCAAGCCTTTGCGCTATGACGCATCCATTCCATGCGATGCGTCATAGCGATCAGGCAATCTTTTCATCGCGTTCGGTGCGACCATAGCGGTAGCCATAATCATACCCATAACCATAATGAGCCTTGCGGACATCAAACTTGGTCAGCACTCCGCCAATGACTCGGGCATGCGCGCTGGCCAGGCGGCTAAGCGCCGTCTTGACCAAGGTAGCGCGGATACCGTGCGATTCGACGACGAAAATAACCCCTTCCACCCGGCTCGCGATTAGAGGCGCGTCCGCCAGCCCCATGACGGGCGGTGCATCGATCACGACATGATCAAAAGTCTCAAGCAAACGTTCGATCAGCAATGGCAAGCGCTTCCCGGTAAGGAGTTCTGCGGCATTTGGCGGGATCGGGCCTGACGACATCGCGGTGAATCCGAGTTCACCCATTTCGAAGGTCAATGCAGCGATGTTATCTTGACCGGTCAGGAAGTTGCTCAAGCCCCTGTTATGGTCAACGTCCCCCAACTGATGGACGGATGGCGAACGCATGTCGCCATCGACCAGAATGACCTTGCGCTGTCCACGTGCGAGAGTGGTTGCAAGCGCCAGGGCAGTTGTCGACTTACCTTCAGCTGGTCTGGTGGAGGTGACCATGAAGGACCGCGGCACGCCATGTTCCGTGGTGAACGCAAGGGTCGTCTGCACGGCGAGATAAGCTTCGACCAGATCCGATTTGCGATCCTTGAGTGCCTCTTTCGGTGTTTGTCCATGGACCTGCGGAACCGAACCCAACAGCGGCAGACCAAGTGAGCGCTCGACCTCAGCCGGATCGGCAATCGCCTCGTCGATTTGCTCGAGCGCCAGCGCCAGCGCGGTGCCGACAACCAACCCGCCGAGGATGGCAATGGCAAGGTTCAACAACAGGATCGGGCTCGATGGCTTTTGTGGCACATCCGCCGGATCGACGATCGAAATGTTGTTGACGCCAACGCCGCCAGCGACACCGATTTCCTTGAAGCGCTGCAGCAGGCCGTCATAGAGCGCGCGGTTGGTATCGACCTCTTGCTGGTAGATATTGTATTGGATCGAACGCCGACGGAGATCGAGATACCCCGATTTAAGCTGAACAACCTTAGCCTGGAGCTGTTGCTCGCGCTGCAACGCTTCGCGATAATCGGCCTCAAGCGATCCGGTGATGCGGCTCTCTTCGCGCGAAATCGAGCGGTCAAGCTGATCGATCTGGGATTGGATAGCCTTAGCCGCTGGATACCCTGGCTCGAACTTGACCATCAATTGCTGGTACTCAGCGGCAAGCTCGGCGCGATGCTGGCGTAGATTGTTGATCGCCTGGTTGCGCAGCGCCTCGGTCGAAGCACCCGAACGCCCAACTTGCTGAAAGCGCGCCTGGGCCTGAACGCGATCGACGGTTGCCTGGCTGAGCGCGGTGTTCAGCGTGGCCAGGTCATCCGCCACGATCGAGCGCTCCGACGTGCTTTTCCCGTCACCAGAGCCGCTTTGCGCAGGCAAATTGATGATTTGTTGCGCCGAGGCATAAGCGACGAGTTGCCGCTGCGATTCATCGAGCCGTTGTTTATATTCGGACAATTGCCCTTGAAGGAGGTTTCGGCCGTAGGACGTCGCCTGGACTTTGCGTTCCAAATTGGTTTGGATGAAATTTTCAGCCCAGGCATTGGCCACCTTGGCCGAAAATGCGGCATCTGGGCTAACAAAGTGTAGACTGACCAGTCGCGATAGCCGGGTCGGATCGACGCTCAGGTATTTTTTTAGGATTATACCGGCTTCACGCTGGCGAACCGGTCTGCCTGATGCCGGGTAGTGACCATTGATCTTGTCGAACGCTGTATTGTTACGCGGTTCACCGAACATAGCGAAAAATTTCGGATCATCGACCAGCCGTAATTGTAAGGCAACGCGTTCCGCCAGCGACCGCGATTGCAGCAAGCCGTACTGCGTCTGGTAAAATTCTTGATCGGCGACCGTTGCGTCGCGCTGCACGCCTTGAAAATCCGTGACCTTGTCAGATTCACGTGAAATTTCGATGATCGTAGTGGCGGTATATTTCGGGGTCATCAACAATGTGACGATGAGCCCGAGAAGCGCGCTCGCTAGGACTATCCCGATGATCAGATAGCGCCAACGCATCGCGATACGCAGGTATTGCCGCAAGATCGGTGCTTGTTGCCGTCCAGCATCAAGGGGGCCGACCAGTGCTGTTCCGGGAATAGGCGCAACGTCGTGGGCCTGAGCAGACATCATATCCATGAAACTCTTAACCTTATCTGACAAGCGCGATGAGCGGGGCAGATAGTAGTGGTGACACGGAAATCAGATCGCGGAACAGGCGGCGCTGTGACGAATCTCCCACCACGATCACGTCGTTGGCATAGATGGGCGGGTCATCATATCCGCCGCGCCGGATCGCGGTCAGATTGTAAAGGCCCGCCATCTTGTTGCCGTTCACCGTGCGCAGGATGACCACGTCGTCGATCTTGGCGAATTCCGTCAAACCCTTGGCGGAGGCGATCGCACGCACCAACGTCATTTGGTTGGTCACGGGATAGAGGCCGGGCTCCACGACTTGGCCGTCAATCGTAACGACCTGGCTGACCGAGCTCTTGATGTTGACGGTCACGTCAGGATTGCGAATGTAGCGGCCACGCAGCGCCGCCTCGAGCGTATTGGCCAATTCAGTTGCCGTCTTGCCGCGCGCATCGACTGTTCCGATGAGCGGCATCGCGATACGGCCGCTCGCATCGACCTGCATCTCCCGGCTCAATTCTGGTACGTTGAATACATCGACCTGTATGGTGTCCAAAGGTCCAATCAGCGAAGGTCGATCGTTTACGACAAGATCAGCTCGGTCCGGCGCGGGAAGCCCCTTTTCGGTGTCAACGACCGTAAGCCGCGGTGAGGATTGTAATACCTCACGTCCCCCGCATGCCGATAACGCAAGTGCAATGATTAAGGAGGCACATAATTTACGCATTATCGCTGGGAAATCCCAATCAAGAGAGCAGGTCACCCGCCTATAGGTGCTGACCCCTGCGCGGTAAAGTCGTGACTTCCGCCGTCGCGTTTAACCATATGCCAGCGATGACCGTGACCGCCATAATAAGGGGCACGCGAGCCGGATAGTCGAAGAGGCTGGCAATCATGACAAGAAAAATTGTTGCCGAACCAAGCCGCGGGAGTGCGTAGGCCCGTCCCATGCCGATGGTCCAAACGGTCATGCTGGCTCGCCCCCACCAAACAAGAGCTGAAAGCACGAGTACCGCGCCCAGCAGTCCGGTGTCGAGCACTATCTCCAGATAGTCGTTATGGGCATGATTGAAATAGGTTGGTGCCAGCAGCGCAAAGGGTTCGTGTATCCGGAATATCGGGTCAAAACCGCCAAGGCCTGATCCGAACGGAAAATATGTCTTTATCATCGAGAGGACGGTCGGCAGGCCACGCGTCCTCATGTCCTGCCCCGCATCTAGCGCGAAAGCGCGATTAATCGAGACCGCACGATCGGCCATCACACTGAGCGACACGAAGGCAATAATGATCACAGCAAAAGCCGCGACCAAAGTGGGATAAACCCAGCGCGGATAAAATGCTAACGCCTTGCGGATTCTGTGTCCTGATAGAATTACCCCAAGCAACAACGCGACCACACCCAATCCTAGCCCCGCACGCGAGCCGCTGCCGAGGATAGTCAAGAACAGCAGCAGCAGCAAACCAACCACGGCCGGCAGTCGCCAATATGCCAGTCGTTCGCCCGCCAGCCCCCAAGTCGGTGCCAACAAGCAGCCAATGGCCATCAACAAAGAAAAATGGTTTCGATTGGCGAAGGTCCCGCTGATTTCCCCAGGTGAATCATTGACGAAGGGATTATCGTAAATGATCCCTGAAAATTGCACCAATCCGACGAGCATTGTCGCAATAACCACGCACAGCAACATGCCCGGCAAGCGCCTACGTTCGTCATCGTTCAGGCTCGACGCCAGCAACCATGTCGCAACCGGCACAATCAGCGATGCCAGTGCATTCAACGTCGCACCTGGAACAATCGACAATGGCCGCCACGGCTGCGCCTGTCCGCTCAGCGTCGCGGCTTGGATAAACACGTCGCGCCCCGGAAGCCGTTGCCATAGTTCTGGAGGTAGCGGCACGAGCTGGATGGTTGGCAACGCAATGGTAAAGAGCAACAGCAATGCGACTGGATCCGTCCGCACGCGAGGCAAGCGCGGCCCCATTAATAGCAGGATGATCACCGCCAGCCAGGCGACACAGCGCACGACCACCTGCCCGAGCACGTCTGGGCGCGATGCACCACCCGCCATCCATAGCGCGGCCAGCAACACCGCCAAAAGCGCAAAAGGCACGCTCGGCAACGGGATCGACTTCGGTAATCGCCCTTGGGACGTGGCAGACATCGGTAACACCCTCGCTAATCTCTTTATTGGAGAGGATTTAGCAGCTAAAATCACGCACCATCCTCTGGACGGATCACGCCACCCCGACCACTTTTTTCTGCAAAGTAACCCAATCGACGATCGTGCTGGCAGGCGTAAACTCCGCCACCAATTCCTGCAACAGGGTGCGTGCAGGCTCGACCTGGCCGGTCGCGATCAAATGTTTCAGCCGACAGAGATCACCGCGCAGGCGATCTCAAGGCAATCTGTGTTCGGCCGCCATCATGATACGCGGGTGGGGCGTCGGCTGGGGATCGTCGCCGATCAGCAGTTCTTCATAGAGTTTTTCACCGGGCCGCATCCCAACCACTTCGATTTCGATGTCGCCGTCGGGCGTTTCCGGCGATTTTACAGAAAAGCCGCACAGTTCGATCATGTTGCGCGCAAGATCGATAATAATAGGGGATCTTTCTACCCATTACGCCAATCGGTACACGGAATTCCTGAAACTACCCCATGACGAACCTGGGCCATAGCGCTTCCCTCCATTCCAACGAAAGGATCACACCATCAAACCGTGGGATCAAACACCTAAAGCTGCGGCAGCCTTTGGCTCGATGACAACAGATTATCGGTGATCCGTGTCGTGCCAGCGAGATAATCAGTGCAGCGTTCCACCGTCACCAGCCCGCGTGCCGTTTCGTTGTTGCGCAGGTCGTTGCCGACGAGCGCCAGACGCCGGATCCGACCCGGTCCAAGAAAGATCGGAGCGGAGCCGGGACGGCCGTTGCCACTGCGTGTGAACCGGCTTCCCTCCACACGAACATTATCGCCCTTGTAGAGCGCCAGCGCGATGCCCTCGCGCCACCCGCATCCGCTGAACTGATCCGCCACGCTGGCGTCCATCACGCCGCCTGACGGCATGGCAAAACCCAGGAAACTACGACTGCTGTAGCCCGTCCAGCTATTTTGGCGGATCGTGATGCCCTTACCCGAGAAAATGTGAAAGCCACCATAGCCGCCTTCGCCGATATTGCGTTCGATCACGCACTGCATGTATGCCATGGTGTCATCGGGCGGGCGATTGATCGAGATTGTCACATCCCCGCCTGTGCCGCGATAGCCGCGAAACCGGTTGTCGGCGATCAGGACGTCATGCGGTGGTGCGACCACATCGGGCACCATGATAGCAACCTGTCCATAATTGCCACCACAATCCTGGAAGTCACAATCAAGTACGCGCAACCGCTCCAGGCGATAGAAGCGGTAAGGTTCGGGTTCGAAATCGATAGGTCCCGGCATGTTTGGTCGAGTACACCGGAGAAAGCGACAGCGCTGGATCGTGATGTCGCTGCCGCCTGTCACCGAAATGGCATTGCGATTGTCGTTATTTACGCCGTCAAAGAGACAGTCGCTCACGATCACGTCACGGATGATGCGCGGCTCGCGTGTCACCCGCTGCTTCTCGGCACCCAAGAACAGCCCGTCGCTGGTGAAACCGGCAATCTCAACCCGGTCGATACGTACGCCCGCCACACCCGACAGCCAGATAAGATTCCAGTGCTCGACGAATCCGGTTTGCTTGACCCGGCCCTCGACTCGCAGATCCCGAATTATGATATCGGTCAGTGGCTGTTGCACGGTGTCGCTCATCGCCACGATAGCGGTACGGGTTCGTGCATCGGCTACTCGCAACACCGATGTGGCACCATCCCCCGATAGGCGCGTACCTGAACGAAGCGCCAATTCCCGCAGCAAATATGCCCCGTCCCGATCCGAGCCGCGGCCTGCCGGAAAGTGCACCGGACGGCCGGTCGCGATGGCGCGTTGCGCCGCAGCCGTATCGTCCCGGTCACCTGATACGCGAAAGTCAGGAACGGCAACACTTCCCGTGGGCGTGCTGCACGCTCCCATAGCTGGCATGATGCCACCGATTGCGGTTAAGCCGGCCACGACCCCGCGCCGGGTCCAGCACCGCTCCGCGCTGGTCATCACGTCGTCCGCTCTGCAGCTGCGTGCAGCGCGTTCAGAACCACGGGTTCCTGTGACGCGAGCGAATAATGCGCCACGACTTTAGCCCGGCCGTTGGCACCCATGCGCGCACGCATGCTTGGGTTCCGCGACAGCGTCTGAAGCGCGGTGATCCAGTCCGCGAGATTGTGTGCGGCAAAACCCTCGTCAGATGTCACCAAGGTCGCGTTGACACCGACCGGAGATGCTATGACCGGCAAGCCACAGGCCATATATTGAATGAGCTTGTAGCCGCACTTGCCGCGTTCCCAGCGATCATCCGGCACAGGCATCAGTCCCACGTCCATTGATTGGATTGCGGGCACCTCGCCTTCCTGCGTCCAGTCTACAACGTCTACCCCCGCGATCCCTCGTGCCGCGACACCGGCACCAACGACCAGAAAGCGCGCACCCATCTGCGCCAAGGCTGGAAGTAACGTTGGGAGAAGCGGCTCGACATAACGCCACGTAGAAGGCGAGCCGATCCAGCCAACGGTGAACGGCTGATTGCTCGCCCGAACGGTGACTGGACAAAAGTGATCGGTGTCGACCACGGTCGGCACCACGATGCCCCGCCCACCTGCGGCCGTGACATAATCTTGCAGATAGGCGTTGCCACACAGGCAAACGGCGGCACGCCGCATCAATGGCTTCAGCTTTCCGCCAAGCAGACGCCGCACGATGGCCGAGCGATGCGCATCGTACATGTGGAAAACCGCATCATCGAGATCGTATACAACGGGCGTGCGCGACAAGACGGGCAACAGCCCATCCAGCAGCGGCAGATAAGGAAGCAGGTCATACTGCACCCACACGGTATCATAGTGGCCGACCGTGAGCAGATCTCCCAGGCGCCGAATATAGGAACGTGCAACGCCGGTACGCGACTTGGGCTGGCCGCTCATCAGCGCATCGAGATAGTTGTTGTCCAACAGTGGCCGCAGGTTCAGATCGACGCCATGACGCGCCAGAAAGGGCTCATATTGCAGCATCCGCTGGCGCGTACTCGCCGCGCGAGTGCCGTATTTGGCGAGGGCCAGCACCCGCATGGGCGGGCTGCGAGAAGCAGCGGGTTCATGCCTTAAGGTCATGTAAAGATGATACCGCCAGCGACCCACAGATAACCGAGCAACGCGGTCAACAACACAACAAAGCCGAAGCCCGGCAGATCACGCCATCCCAGCCGGCTGCGACATGCCAGGAAGATCACGGCAAGAAACAGCACCTCCTTACTACGCTGTGCGATCACCGGCGCTTCCGGCAACAGGGCAATTGGCAGAAGACTTGCTAGAGTCAGGGTCAGGAACAGACCATGATACCTACTTCGTGATTGGTAACCGGCCACGAAGTAACAACCCAAGGCAGCGATCAGCAGTAGGTTATTGAACGACAAAAGGCTAACGCCTTCGATCTTTGTCGTGTTATCGAGATAGGCGGCGCTCAACGGGTTGAGTGCCCCGAGCATGTCCTGAAGCAGGAAGCGAAAACGTTCTAGGACCGTGGCACTGGCCAGCAGCACACCAAGCAGGATCGGCACGATTCGACGATCGCGGAAAACCAGCCCTCCTATGCCGACCAGCGCGAGAAGAATGCTCGAATAGTGAAAGCAGAATGCCAGCACGAACAGCAACCCTGCCCATGCGTAACGCCGGGTAAGCAGCAAGTGGATCGCCCAATAACCCATCGATAGCGACACAGCCGCGCGATACTGCGTATATTCGTGAATTGGGTAGAACAGCACGACGTATATCAAAACGGCCAGCAGCGGATGGCTGAGATACTTACGAAATAGCAAGAACTTCACGGCCAGTGAGAATGCGGCCATGCTGGAAATCAGCACGCCCAGACTGACGCCAAGCCAATTGCGATAAACCCATGCCAAAAGGTGGAAACCCGGCTCGAACCGAGTGTCCATGAATGACAGCGTGTAGGGAATGGATTCATAGTAGAGGAGATATTCTACATAATCGCTGCTGTAGCCGAATTGCAGCCGACCGGCCGCAAGCGCCAGCAGCGCCCACACCAGCACCATGATGCCATCGGCGAGCGGCCGTGTGCTGATCTGTTCGCCGATCTCGGTCGCGTCGCCCACATTGACTGGCAGGATTTTAGGCGAGGGAGGCGCAATGATCACGCGGCCGGCTTCCCACGTGTCGGCGCGCACCGCAACATCTGCCTTGCCGTGCGGTGCCACAGCAGCACAAAACCACGCAGTGTATCGCGCGCTTCACTTCCCGAGCGATGCGCTGCGGCGCGCGCCAACCGCGGCACTAGCTCACCAAACAGCGTCGCCGCCGCCACTGCTGTTGCCGATGCCCTACCGAAATGCTTGAATGCGTAAGCGATGCGACTTTCGAGCACATAGGCCAATCGCTGCGGTTTCACTTGGTCCGACGTCCCACCGCCACGATGCATCGCCACTGCTTCCGCCAGGTAGAAAATGCTGTACCCCGCCGCATGAACTCGAGCGGAGAGATCAAGGTCCTCCAGATAGACGAAGAACCGCTCGTCAAATCCACCGAGCTGCTCAAACAGGTCTCGCCGGATGAGATAAAAGGCACCAATAACATGATCGACCGGCCTGCTAGAAAGATGGTCAAAGTCGGTCGCGTGCAGCGTGGTAACACGCGAGGGCAACAATGCTGTCAATCCTGACGCTGCAGCCAGAAACATGCCGGGCGTCGGAAAGTTTGCACAATGCCGCTGCACCGTGCCGTCATCTTCAATCAGCTTGATACCACAAACCCCAACCCTGGCATTTTCGGGCCGCTCCATGAAGCCGATGGCCGTCGATAACGTCTCCGGCAACAGCGCAGCGTCTGGATTGAGGAACAGGATATACGGTGCCTGTCCGCGCCGCACACCGATGTTGCACGCCGCCCCGAACCCCAGATTGGTGCCGGTGCGCACGATCTCCAGCGGCACGCCAGACACCTCCAAGCGGTCCGATCCATCGACAGAACCATTGTCGACCACCACTACCTTACTGACATGCCCAGCCTGATGATCGCGCACGGATTCCACACAGCGCCGCAACAGATCTCCCGCGTTCCAATTGACGATTACCACATCGGCGGTCGCCGCAGCGCGAGCCGGAGAATGGGTTGCTGGTTCAGCGACGCGATCGGTCATCACTTAACCTCGATGTCCATCAAACCGGCGAAAGGTATCAAGAGCCTGATCCGCCACGACCGACCATGCAAATGGCACAACTGCGGCTAAACCCAGCTCCGTCCGGTGTGCCGCTTCTGCGGGATTCGCGGCGATTGTTTCGAGTGTATCTGCGATCGCACGCGAGTCCCGGTTGGGCACCAGCCAGGCATTGTCCGCAGTTGCCGGCTCAAATCCCGTTGTCACCAGCGCGACCCCGCTGGCGAGCGCTTCCAGTGCGGGATAATGCGGCGCACCATGCTGCACGGTGCCGGCCGCGACCAAAACGTCAAGCGAGCGGTAAAAAGCCGCCAGTTCAACGTCGTTGCGCGGCACGACGATCTCCGCCGCTTCGTGGCTCCACCCTTCGGGCAAATTGCCATAGGCGATCCGCAGCCGATGGCGTGGGTCCTTGGCATGAAGCTCCTGAAATGCTTCCAGCACATAGCCAGTGCCTTTTTGCGGTTCGCTTCGTCCAATACAGCCGACCACCAACGGATCACCAGGTTGGCGGACGGGCGGGATACGCGGCGTAAACACCGACAGATCGATACCAAATGGGACAATCTCGATCGGCCGCACCAGCGCATGGCGATAAATGGAGGCATTGGCGATCTGCCGGAACGGCAAGGCATAGGAGAGACGCGATGCAAGCCAGAGCGCAGGCTTGCGTTCCATCGCGTAGTATTCAGGCTCGTACGCCTGGATATAGTAGAACCTTTTACGCTTTGGCACGCCGCCTAGCACCACCGGCCATGTAGTCAGACTGTGATTCGCCAGCACTACATCGTAGTCGTGGTGCAGGCGCCGCATCCCGCCCAGCAATGCCTTGAGATTGCCGACGCCAGTCGCACCATGACCGATCGCACTGGAGGCTTGTGCCCCCTTACCGTCCAGCCAGTGGATCGTTGCCTCTGTCGGGAAATAGGGCACCTCGCTTGTTGCCGGAACGGCAAAGGCCACATCATGCCCGGCACGAAGCCATACATTGGCCAGTTCAGAGAGCACTCGGTACCCGCCAGCACGGCCAAAACCGAGCATCGGTATCAATATCCGCATGGCGGGCACCGTTCCTGTCATTGGGGCGATCTCCTCAGCAGCCGGGCACGGCGCGCAGGCGTGCCAACGGTCAGCATCGCAACCACGATCAGATAAACAGCATAGTTCAGGAAATGGGCAGCAGCCACGCCGGGGAAGCCAATCCAGCTCGTAAGCACCATGGTGGCCAGCACGAAAACCACCCCTGCCATGATCTCCGTCAAGATGAACGCCACCACCAAGCCACGGCCGATCATAAGAAACGCGAACAGCCAAGCGGTGATCTTAATCACATCGCCGGAGAGTTGCCACGCGAACAATGTTTTCATTGGCCCGAAACTGTCGGAAAACAGCAGGCTGACCACAATGTCTCGCGTGAGAAATAGCATCACAGAGAGAAAGGCTGTTGCCGGAACAACCAACTGCAACACGCGGCGAAGCTCGAGCCGCAACTCAAGCCAATCGCGTAATTCGGCGATGCGGGGCAGATAATAGAGCGAAAGGGTCGTCGTGATCAGCGAAAGGTAGATGGTACTGATGCGCCACATCGCGTCCCAATAACCAGCGTGTGCCATGCCAAAACGCTTAATGAGCAAATCGCGCACCAGCAACTGGCTTGCCGGACCGACCAACGCTGTCGTGGCAGCCATCAGCACATAGCCACCAAGCCCGCGTAACTCACGACGGTCAATTGCACCGATCCAGGCGCGCGGCTCGAACCAGTCGCATCGCCGAACCTGCAGCAACGTCACAACGACCACGATACCCTGGTTGACGCTGAGCGCGATCAACGCACCGAGTAAGCCATAGAACCAAGCCAGCGCGCCCGTTACAACAAGCGACAGCAACGATCCGGCGATATTACTGATGACGTATCGACGCACATCCTTCAGGCCGTTCAGGATGGCTAGCAGCAGCGCGTTGAAGCTGATCGGAACGATACTTATCGCCACCCATATCAGCACGGTCGCGTAGCGCACGTCGCCCAGAAAGGACGCGGCCAACTGCCGACTGAACGCCGCCGTTACCAGCGCAACCAAGCAAGATGCCAGCAGCACCGTAGTTGCCGAAGTGCGCCAAAGGCGTCGGCGACGCTCAGGATCGTCGTGATATTCCGCCGTCGCCTTGGTGACGCCGGTGTTCACTGCGCCCGTGGCAAAGGTAATCACCACCGTCAGCAGGTTCTGGAACTGCCCGATCAGCGCATATCCTGCCGGCCCGACAAGCACCGCCAACACCTTGTTCAGCCCCATTGCCGTTGCAGTCCGCACAACCACGGCGACCCCGTTCAGGGCACTTGTTCGGATCAGCGACACAGGACTTGATCAGGCCAGGCGATTAACTGCGGCGATCACACCCTCGACCTGCTCGTCCGACATGGTCGGGCCGATCGGTAGGCTGACGACCTCACGATGGATTGCCTCGCTGATCGGCAAATCGCCATCACCATACCCCAGATCGGCGTAGGCAGGCTGGAGATGCGGCGGGATCGGATAATGGATCACCGTGCCGATCCCCTCCCCGCTCAGTCGTTCAACGAACGCGGCACGGTCAGGATGGCGCACAACATACAGATGCCACACCGGGTCGGCCCAGTTCGGCACAAATGGCAAAGTCAGGCCCGTTGCGGCAAGCCCGGCCGTGTAGTGGGCGGCAATATCACGACGCCGCGCATTGTCGGCATCGAGCCGTGCGAGCTTCACGCGCAGAAACGCGGCATGAATCTCGTCCAAGCGGCTGTTATAGCCGATTACCTCATTGTGATATTTCACCTTTGAGCCGTAGTTGCGCAATGCCGCCACCTTGTCGGCCAACGCATCATCGCCGCAGGTGATTCCGCCGCCATCCCCCAGAGCGCCGAGATTCTTGCCGGGGTAGAAACTCCACGCGACCAGTGACTGTTCCGCACCAAGTCGTCGTCCCTGATAGCGAGCACCCTGGGCCTGCGCACCGTCTTCGAGCACACTAAGGCCATGGTGCCGGGCAATATCCCGAATGGGATCGAGATCGGCAGGCTGCCCATAAAGATGGACGGGTAGGATCACGCGAGTGCGCGGCGTTATCGCAGCCGCGATACGCGCGGGATCGATGTTGTAGGTCCGCTCGTCCGGCTCCACTGGCACTGGACGCGCACCGACATGGCTGACTGCCAACCATGTGGCGATATAGGTGTTGGCCGGGACAATCACCTCATCACCAGGGCCAATATCCAGCGCGCGCAAGGCTAGCGTCAGCGCTTCCAGACCATTGGCCACGCCGACACACCGCTGTGTCTCGCAATAAACGGCATAATCACGCTCGAACTGGACGACTTCCTCGCCGAGTACGAACCAGCCTGAATCAATCACCCGCGTCGCGGCCGCGATCAGATCCTCGCGCATCGCGGCTGTGATGCCGCGCATATCAAGAAAAGGGATAGGCATCACCAAGTGCCCGCCTCGACCATGGTCAGAAACTCTCGATAGTCGCGCACATAATCCGCCGGATCATAAGCATGCGACGCCAGTACAACGAGCACCGCGTCCTCGCTGTAGCGATATTGCGTGCCCCAAATACGCGGCGGCATGTAAAGCGCCTTGTGACTGGCGTCGAGCAGAAACTCCTGACGCTTACGGCCATCATCCGCGACCGCCACGCACTGCCCATGAACGCACATCAGCAGCTGGTGGCATTCGCGATGCGCATGTTCACCGCGCGTCTCGCGGCTCGGAACATCATATACCATGAACATGCGCTGCGGCACGAACGGCAGCCCGTCCCCAACCTGCCCTACGGCGAGCTTGCCGCGCATGTCAGCCGCCATGCGAAGCGTGAGCAACTCCACGCCAGGTACCATGCTTTTGGTTGTAACGGGATCGCCGCCCGTGACACTGGCCGATCGTTCGGGTTGCGGCACGTTGGTATTGGTATAGCCGATGATGGTGGCAGGATTACCGACTACGATGGCATAATCTGGCACGGAGCGCGTCACCACCGCACCTGCGCCAATCATGGCTTGTTCACCAATCTCGACGCCAGGGAGGATCGTGGCGTTGGCACCGATAGAGGCGTTGCGCCTCACACTGGTGCGCGCGAAGCGCTCAGGATAGACCTTTGATCGCGGATTCAGATCGTTAGTGAACGTGACGTTGGGTCCGACGAACACGTTGTCTTCAAGCGTAATACCATCCCAGAGCTGCACCCCGCTCTTAACGGTGACATTGTCGCCAATGCGCACGTCATTCTCAATCAGAACATGCGCGCATATATTGCATTCCCGCCCAATTACTGCCTTTGGCAGAATAACGCAGAACTGCCAGACCCGAGTGCCCTCGCCGATCGACGGTGATTGAACATCAGCCAATTGATGAACGAAGCTATTCATGACCACCTATTCCGTGACAGATCCACGATTTTTCGAACGTTATCGTGCACCGTAACCTGTCATCATCGTCCGCACGGTGCGTATGACGATCAGCAAATCAATCCAGGGCGAATAGCGTTTGATATAGTAGAAATCATAGTGCAGCTTGCTGCGGACGTCATCGACTTCAGCAACATGTCCCTGGCAGACTTGCGCCCAGCCCGCGATCCCGGGCCGCACGATATGGCGATAGCGGTAAAAAGGGATTTCCTGCTCGTACCAGCGCGACAGGACTTCCGCTTCCGGGCGCGGGCCGATCCAGCTCATTTCGCCCTTCAGAACGTTGAGAATCTGCGGCAGCTCGTCGAGGCGGGATTTGCGCAAGAACCGGCCTAATGTCGTGATCCGGTCGTCCTTTTCGCGGGTGATCGCCAAGTTCCGTGCGTCGCCGGCATTGTCCAACGCGACTTTCATGGTGCGAAACTTATACACAGTGAAGGGCTTGCCCTGATATCCGATCCGCTGCTGCCGAAACAGCGCTGGTCCTTTGGATGTCATTTTGATTAACAGGGCAATGAAAAGCATAACGGGCAGAAGAGTAAGGCCAAGAACCAGCGCCGCGATCCAGTCGACCGCGAATTTCAGCATCATATAGTCCGGTCGAGGCTCCAGTGATCCAAAACTGTTCTCGGACAGATGCTCGAGTTCCACCCGGCCGGTCAGGGATTCAATGAGGTGCTTTGTGTGGTAAACCGGCACCCGCTGCAGGGCATAATCTGCTAATCGACGATCCCAATCGTCCGTCAGATCGACTCGCAGGTCGATGGCGATCGCATCGATATTGCTGATATCCTGATCGGACGATTGAAGGACCTGCCAGGAAACATTGGGAATCTCTTGGATTTGCGTCACGTCTCCCAGCGGCACGATACCAATTCTCAGCTGTTGGTGGCGCTGAACAAGTACAGAAATTATAAAAAACCATATCGCTGTCAATACAAATCCAGCCGACAGATTGGCGCGATTATAAGAAATCCGACCAAATACGAAGATGATGAGTAGTCCACCAAACGCCACGCCAATGGATGGTAAAGTTGAGGCCAACCCTTCTGAACCCGGATACGGCGCGACATTACGCATTAACCATCCGCCAATTACAATGGCGGCAATGGTACCAAAAAGCGTATTATTAAGAAGCGCCACATCACTAGGCGCGGGACCAGCCGCCAGCCGCACTGCATAAGGCAGTACGGCCGCAAGGAGGATGCCACCTAATATCTGAAAACGTAAGCGTGCCCAGAATACGGGCCGCAGTGATCTTACGCCTGTCAATGACATTCACCTGCTTTACGCGCATCTAGGTCGCGAAGGGCATCCCAGTATGATACGCAGCGCCCCGTACCAAGCCATGTCGATGGATGCAATGTCGTCGTGCAGCGCGACGATCAGCATGAGAGTGGCGCCACAATCAAGATGAGGCTCGGTGGCGGGGTATGGTGCCTACGGGCTACGCCCTCCGCCGCGATACCCCGCCACCGATGGTGCGCCCTTTTGGGGAGGTAGAGCTGATGATAGCGGCTGAACATGTTAACGAGCCTTTCATCGACAGTGAAGGGTCCCGGATGCGTCTGGTCGCCACGTCACCGATCATCAGATGAGGCTGTTCATGAAGCTCAAGACATATCGACGGGGTCACGATCGCGTCGATCAAGGCCGGATTCAGTGCGGCGACGGGACATCGGCTCTCGGCGGGCTCATTCCTGCCAAGCGCGCGGAAGACACCGAGGAGACGGCGACGACCTGATCCGCTGGCTGATATCTTCGATGCCGAACGCTCGCATCCGCAGCCGCTGCTAGGTGCTCGCACCGCCGATTACGAAGAGGTGACCGTACCGATCACCTCTTCGGGTGGGTAGTGTAAGGAATTTTGTGTACGGGTTGGCGTAATGGTAGAAAGATCCCCTATTATGTTACGACGCAAAGTACCTTCGATCCCTGATGGCCTTTTGGATTAATTGCTGTGCGGTATGAACGCCGCCAGCGCGATGAACCCTGGAAAGCGCCTCGGACGCGACGTAGGATCTACGATTAGAGTCAGTCATATGACTCTCACTTACATAAACGATAGATCCTGTCATAAATCAGAGATCATCCAGTTTGGGGATCCACTATGTCAACACGGCCTGGGGGTCAGCTCAGATTATCAAATTAATTCGTTCAGTATTTCCGAACCATTTTGAAACTCACGCTCGCGGCGATCAATCGCTGCTCCCAGTTTTGCCAGCGCCTGCCCCAGCGCGCCCCCTGCCACCTCCAGCGCGAGATCGCGGCAGCCGAGCCGCGACAGCATCGCCTGATGCTCCTCGATGCGCTCCGCCTGCCGCTGGATTTCATCGACCGGTACGGGGGCCGGCCGCATCCAGCGCGGCAGATAGGCGAGCACCGCCTGCGGCAGGAAGGTGCGGTAGACATTCGATGTCTGCTCATAGCGCGGGCCAGGCCCCTGCCCTGCCACCCGCTTGAAGCGGCGCTGGCGCACGATGAAGCCGACATCGTCAAGCACATGCAGCGCGCGGGCGACGGTCACGCGGCCGAGGCTGGTCGCTTGGGCCAGATAATCATAGGTCGGGAACACCTGCCCGCGGTTGAGCCGCGCCAGCGTCAGCAATTCCTCCAGCACGCGCACCGCCGCATTGGTGAGCGAGGCGAGCCCGCGTTCCACCGGCGTGAGCTGGCGCCCGTCGGCGCGGGCATCGCGCCGCAAGCGGCGCCCCGCGTCCAGCGCCTTGCGCGCGGCGCGCAGGATACGGTCGGTTTCTCCGGGCGCTGGAGGCGTGAAAAAGCTCTTTTCGAAGGTGCCGGCCTCCACGCTGCCGCGCAGGATCCGGCTGCCGCGCGGTTGCGGTGCGCCCGATTGTGCCGGGCGGCGCAGACAAAACCCACCCAGCGCCTGGAGCGAGGCTGCTCCAACCGTCATCGTCGCCATCGTACAGCCCTTTTGATGGAGGCCATGCGGGCAAAGGAAGAGCGTGGCGCGAAGCGCGCATCCTTGCGACGAAAGTCTGGATAGGATATCTAACGAATCGTTCTGAGCGATGATGCCCGTTTGGCGACGGGTGTTAGAGTAGAGCCTATCGGGATGCCCGGCCTTCGTGCCGGGTTTCCTTTATCCAGTCATGGAAACCCCCTTATGGTGACCAATCGTCGCTCCCGGCGATTGGGCAGTTCTTCCCGGTCGCGCAAACCGATCGAGCGGACGACAGCTGGAAGAACCGCATTGGGGGTTATCGGCCGCCGCGTGATTGCGGCCAAGCTGGCTGAATCGTGCTTTGACGCGGCAAACCACGCCAAGATTCGTGCTTTCACACGGAAAAGTCATTTTGGGGAAGGCGGTGTGCTCGGTGCGGGCGCAGCGCGGACCGACTTGGCCCTTGAGGGATTTTCGACGCCCGCTTTCGAAGGCGCCCTCCCCCGATATCGTCCCCAAAACGGACTTGTCGTTCCTGGACGGGGCGGGATAAAGAGACGTAGTTTGTGGACGGTTTTCGCGACATTGGCGATGGACCGGCGCGTTCGTCCACAGAACGACCGTTTGGGAGACATGATCGATGACCGGTATTTTGGGATATGCCCGCGTCAGTACCGGAGATCAGGATGTCACCGGGCAGCGGCTGCGGCTCGAACAGGCTGGCGCGATCCGAGTGTACACTGACGTGATGTCGGGCAAGAGCATGGATCGGCCGGGGCTGGCCGAGCTGCTGGAATACGCGCGAAAGGGAGACACGCTGGCGATCGTCCGGCTCGACCGTCTCGGTCGCTCGCTGGGCGAATTGCTGACAACGGTACACATGCTGCGCGAGCGTGACATTGCGCTGCTCAGCCTGGAGGAGAAGATCGACACGTCGTCTGCGGCCGGCGAGCTGATCTTCCATGTTTTCGGGGCCATCGCGCATTTTGAGCGTCGGCTGATTTCCGAACGGACTCGCGATGGCATCGCTGCCGCGCGGGCGAAGGGGAAACGGCCGGGACGTCAGCCGCTTGACGCCGACAAGGTAAACGCGGCCCTCAAACTTATCGCGGCAAGCGTGTCGCCAGCCGAAGCAGCGCGCCAGCTTGGGATCGGGCGGTCAACCGTCTATCGCGAAATGAAGCGGCTCGGCATCGCTCGACCGACATAGGTCGGCTATATCAGGGCATTGGTCGCGCCAAAGCTATCAGGGGCACCAAATCAATTGCTTGGCTCACTAAGCGCCAGTTTTGGTGGCTGCCGGACGCAAAACTGTACCAGCGTCCGGATCCGCGGGCGCCCTCCCCTTGGCGACGGTTGTTTCTCTTCGACCAGGGTCAGCCCATATTCGGGCAGCGATTGCTGCTCGGCGACCTCGCGCAGGTGTTTCTTGAAATATTCAAGACCGCGCTTGTCGGTTGCACAGCCAACGCGCGCCGCCAGCGCCTCCATATCGACCTCGAAGCCCTCCCCGTCGGCGCAATTGAACTTGGCCAGCTCGTACAGGCGCCGCTCGATCGGCCCGAGTTTGAAGAAGTCGAGATGATAGGCTGCGATCCGGCGATCGGCCAGGATCGCGCGATACAGCCAGTCGCACACCATCACTTCGATCCGCTTCACGCGGCGCTCGCCCGTCGGCAGCTTGGCGTATTTGATGTCGGCCTTGAGCAACCAGGAAAAGGCGCTGTCCGACCCCTCCCCGCCCGTTTCGATATTGGTGATGATCTGCGTACCCTGCAGGCGGTTGAGCGACGCCTTGAGCGACGTGTAGGAGCGCGCCGAGGCGTTGGTGCTGGTCACGCGGAACAAATCGTTGGCGGTGAAGCTCATCACGCGGTCGACCTGTTCGCCGCGCTCCATCCGCTCGGCCATCAAACTGGCGATATAGAGCAGGATTTCCTTGTCATAGATGGTGGCGACACCGGTCTTGCTCGGATTGATCTCGATCCGGGCATCGCCGTTTTCGAACACCATCGGCGTCATATGGGCCTTCTTCGACAAAGCGAAGAACGGGAACTCCGCGACGGTCCGCTCCCCCTGGACATCGCCATAAAGCGGGCTGGCCAGCTGGAACAGATCGCCTTGTTTGAGTAATATGTCGTCCATTGCTCTACTCATCTCTGACCCCTTCGAGCATGGGTGGGTGGCGGGGCGGTGTCCACAGCGTTGGCGGCACCGAGCGGGTTTTCCGTGCGAAAGCACGAATATTGGCATCCGTAGGCGCGCACTGGTCGCGTAGCGCCCACAGATCGTGCTCGCAGCGTCGGTTTGATCGATGCGCAGCCGGATATGACCGGTTTTGGCACGGAAAATGGCCGTGCTGCCGAGGCGGCATCGTTTCGGTTCGTGCTTTCACGCGGAAAAGGGCGCTGGCTGCGCTTATGGTACGTGCCGGAGCAACGGGCAGGGCGGTCGCCCCGGCGTACCCTTGCACCGAGAGGTCGCGTTTTTGGCCGCGATTTGCGTGCCGTAGCAGTTTTGCGCCCGCTTCTTTTTACAGTATGCATATCGCTATGGATATCCATATTGATATTGCAATCATATTCATTGGCATTTTAATATGCGTATGGTGTCGATTGCGATATCGACATTTTGCAGCGAGGGCTGTATCCATCGCCGCCTGTATAGGAGCGCATCATGCCAGCAATCTCAGTGGCCAATCCCAAGGGCGGTGCCGGCAAGACCACGTTGACGCTGGTGCTCGCCAGCGAGCTGGCGCGGAGCGGCGCCGCGGTCACCGTGATCGACGCCGACCCCAATGCGATCATCGCCGGCTGGGGCCGCAAGCGCCATGAGCAGGGCAAGGCCTTGCCGTTCGACATTATCGCCAGCCCGAAGGAATCCGAACTGGTCCGCGTCATCGATCAATACACAGCATCGCACGATTTCGTGTTGATCGACCTCGAAGGCACCGCGTCGCGCATGACCTCACGTGCGCTCGCCCGATCGCATCTGGTGTTGATCCCGTTCAACCTTTCCCCGATCGACGCGGAACTTGCCGCCAATGCGGTCGCCCTCGTCCAGGAAGAAGCCGAAGCGCTCGGGCGGTCGATCCCTTTCCGCTTGGTCCGCAGCCGCGACAATGCCGCGATCGAGACCAAGACCGCCAAACGCATCGTCACCGCGATCAACGACGCGGCGCTGCCGCTGCTGACCGCAGCGCTGGTCGAGCGCGCAGCGTATCGCGACATCTTCGATTTCTCGGCAACGCTGGACGAACTGAGCGACAGCCAGACCGCCGGCCTGCCCGCCGCACGCCGCAACGCGCTCGAAGTCGCGCGCGCGGTGGTCGAGGCGGTGCAACAGGAGATGCAGGCATGAGCGGCTACGGGTTCGGGAAGAAGGCGACGGCGCCGACAGGGGCGGGGGATCCGACCAAGCTCGATCTGAGCGGGATCGTCCGCGCGCCGCTAAGCGTGGATCCGGCGCGTGAAGCTGCGGCGATCGCGCGCGGCAACGCGCTGGGCTTTGTCGACCGCGGCGATTCCGTAGAAGGACAGGCAGAAGGGCAGGGGGCAACGCCCGTCCGGCGCCGACGGCAACCGGCCCCGCAGAGCAGCCTGTATATCAAGGGGCCGAAAGAGACGCTCGACTGGTTCATCGACTTCACCAACCAACGCGGCCATCGTTCCTATTGGCAGGCGCTGGCCGAATTCCGGGACCTGGTCGAAGGCACGCGGGGACCGTCGCCCGAGCAACGCTGACGGGCAGGCGACCCGACCGCTACGGTCAACGCGTCATCGGCGTCGTCGCCAGGTCGATCAGGGGCGGGCGGTAGGGCAGCTCGGCGCCCGTCGGAATAGTCGCGGCCTCGCGATCCAGCAGCGCCGCGCGATCTTTCCAGCTGAGATAGATGCGGCTGCGCAAAATGCCGAAATCGAGTTTGCGCCCGGCCCCCCGCCAGAAGCGACCGGCCGAGAACGGATCATAATGGGCATTGGCGAGCAGATAGACGCTCAGCCGGTCCGCCTCGATTTCCGCCTGGCCCATCAAGCGCCCATTTTTGCCGATCTCCGCCAAAATCCCCCAATGCGCCCCCGCGGCCTCGAGCCGGGCCCGATGCCGCAGGATATTGTGCGAGAGTTCATGCGCCAGCACGACCGCGAGCTCGTCATCGCTGAGGCTATCGAGCAACCCCGCATCGATCTGAATGATCGCGCCATCCGCTGCCGAATCGTTCCCGGCGCCGAGCAACACTTCGAACGCCGAGCGGCAGGCGGGCACCGGGGTAATAGCGATGGCCTGCTCCTGTGCGCCGCGCTTGACGCCGAGGGTTAGCGGGGCGGCTTGCGGCAACCGCTCCAATTGCGTCTCGACGCGATCGCGTTCTGCGGTGGAGGGCGGCGCCGTCGCGCCCGGAAGCGCGGCCGACACCGCCGCGCCGTTGATCGAGACCAGCGAATCGCCCGGGCGCACCCCTGCTGCGGCAGCGGTCGATCCCGGCACGACGCCCTCGACCGCGACGCCCGTTTCAAACCCGAACGCCGCGCGCGCAGCGGCGCGCGCGTCCACGCCATATTGGCCAAGGCTGTGCAGTTGCAGGCCAAGGCCCGGCTGGTGATCGAGGCAGATCGCCGCATTGGCGGTCGCCAGCCGATATCCGACCGACGCGACGCGCAGGTCTGCCTGGCGCAACGCTTCGAAGGCAGCAGGGGAGGGCGCTTGTGACGGGGGCGGGGCGGCCGCACCCACCAGAAGCGCCACGAGGGCAAGGCGCAGCCCGGCACGCAGTGTTGAGACCATCGGCAGCCCTTTAACGGTTGTTCAAGAGCAGGTCATCCTCTATCGGCGGCACTCTCGCGCTCGGGGCGCGATATCCAGGGCCCTTCCTGCCGAAATTCGGATATGCTTGAACGCCTTAGAAATATTTTGTCGAAATCCAAGTCCATGCCGCGTCGCCAGATACCAGAGGGGCGACGCGTCTATGCCATTGGCGACATTCACGGTCGGCTCGATCTGCTCGACGATCTGCTCGCCACGATCGCGGCCGATCATGCCGCGCGTTCCCCCGCCCAGCAGACGCTGATCTTCCTCGGCGACCTGATCGATCGCGGCCCGCACTCCGCCGCCGTCATCGACCGTGTCATCGCCTTGCAGCGCAGCGAAATCGACACCCGCGTGCTGATGGGAAACCACGAAGAAGTGTTCCTCAAAGCCCTGAACGGGAGCGTGGACGCGTTGCGCCTGCTGTGCCGCTTCGGAGGGCACGAGACGATTTTGAGCTATGGCATGGACGAGGCGGCGTATAATCGCGCCGATTATACCGAAGTGCTGCGCGACCTTTCCCTGCTCGTTCCCGACAGCCACCGTGCCTTTTTGGCACAGCTGGAGGACAGGATCGAGATCGGCGACTATACCTTTGTCCATGCCGGAATTCGGCCCGGCGTGGCGCTCGCCGATCAAAAGGCGAATGATCTCCGTTGGATCAGGGACGACTTCATCAAGTCGAAGGCTGATTTCGGTACCTGCATCGTGCACGGCCATACAATAACGCCAGAGGTGGTCGAGCGGCCGAATCGAATCGGCATCGATACAGGCGCTTATGCGACAGGACGCCTCTCTGCGCTGGCTTTGGCGGCAGGTGAGCGATGGATCCTTTCGACCGAGGGGGCGTTGGGGACCTCAGCAGACGTCGATTAAGGAAATCCACACCGACTTCCGCTATGGGCGACGTGCAGCATTTTTGCTGCACTGCCAGAAAAGATGGCGAGTTTAGGTTTTTTTTGTTGAGACGGCGGCTGTGCTAGCCGAAAACCGAGTACTGCAGTGAATGCCTCTCACGAGGTTCATCATTAAGTAAGACAGGGAGTTACCAATGAATCTCGCTAAGATCGCAGCCTCGCTTGCCGCAGTGTCGCTGGTTGCTATGCCAGTTGTGGCATCGGCCCAGAAGCCGGCCGCTTCGCTCTCGCTGAGCAAGTCGGTCCGCGTTGGCAAGGCATCGTCGAAGAAGAACGGCATCGCACAGGTTGGCATCATCATCGGCGTTCTCGCCGTTGCCGGTGCAGCTGGCGGCATCGCTGCTGCAACCAGCGGCAGCAACTGATCTCTCCCAACCTTCGGGTTTTGGGTAAGGAAACGGCGGCGTAACAGCCGCCGTTTTTTTATCTGTTGAGGGCATTCAGAAGAAAAGTTCGATTCTTCAAAATACGCCCGCAATTATAGATGTCAGGGACGCATGAAAGGATGGCGTTGCCCACTTTAAGAGAGGGGGACGACGCGTTTCTTTCAGAGCGCTGTGAAAAGCGCGAATTTAGCCCTGATTGTACTTACTCGCCCGATTGCTGCTGGATGGGTTGAATCCGTGGCGCGGCGCGGGATTGATCGTCCAGAGGCTTTTGATAGGCGGCGGTCGGGTTGCTGGCGATGTCGGGCCGATACCGTTCGATTCGTAAGCTCAACCGACTGTCGACCCGGCTAATGACTCGGTTATTGATACGGTTCACATTGAGATTGGCGGGCTGACCCTTAGCTGTCAGGCGAGCGCCATAGGTGGTCGCTGCTTCGCGAACCGAACGAGTCTGCGCCTGCACGGCGGTGCTGATCGTCAGCGTAAGGGCGGCCATCGCGATAAGTGTCTTCATACAAATCCTTGCCCACGCGCTTCTTGGTCTAATCCGCCGGGCCACGTCATAATGCTGGAATTCCCCACCGGGATCAATGCGGCGTTTGGTCAGTACCATGTAAACAATGCGCGTCTCCGCGATCGACATGCCTGTCCGAAACCGATGTATTACGGATGGGGGGTAGGCGGCCATCCATAATATTGGTTTACGCGATTTAGGACACAGATGGTGGGTGCGCTGTTCCGCCGTGCAGACCGCACCCGGTCCGACCGGCTGCTCGGCCAGGCACGGATGCTGAAGGACACGGCCCGCTTCCACGCCCGGCTCGGCCGCCTGTTGGTGCGCGCGCAACCGGGCGCGACGCCTTCCGGGTGATCGAGGACCGGCTGGGCTGGGACCATCTCGAACTCAGCATCCGCTTCGCAGAGGATCTCACGCGCTCGGCCGACGACGGTCTGGAGGAAGTGGTCGAACGCTATCCTGCCGTCCGGAGGTTCGCGCCGACCTTCCTCTCCGCCTTCGCTTTCCGCACGGCGCGGTCGGGCGATCCGCTGCTCGGCGCCGTTGAGGCGCTACGAACGATGTACCGCGATGGGCGGTCGGTCCTGCCGAAGCGGGTGCCGACGAGCTTCGTCAAGCCGCACTGGCGCAAGGTCATGCAGCCGGTCGAAGGACCTATTGACCGGCGCGCTTACGAGATCGCGGTGATCGTCCACCTGCGCGAGCGGCTGGGCTCGGGCAACATCTGGGTGGACGGCAGCCGCGCCTATCGAACGCTCGACGATTACCTGCTGCCTGTGCCCGCCTTCGAGGCCATGCGTGCCAGCGGCGATCTGCACTTAGCCGTGCCGTCCGGTTTTTCCGAATGGTATGAGGAGCGTCGCACGCTCCTAACCCGGCGCATGACCGAGGTGGAGCGCGTAGCCGCGACCGACGAGCTGGTTGACGTGACGATCGAGCGCGGGCAGCTGGTTGCGGGTTTGCCCGCCGCAGCGCTTGGCCGATCTGATTGAGCGACGCGCGATCAGCGACGTTTTTTGCGCACTGCCCTCGGCCACGCGCCAGCGCCGCAACGAAATCCTAGAAGGTTTGCGGGGTTTACCCTTCGGCATCCAAACATTGCCGGGTTGGGCGCGACCGACCATAACCGGTCGTGCGTTTACAACCCCTCAACCGCCTTCAAGATTGCTCGCCCATAGGCAGTCTTCTTGAACCGCTCGCCTGCCGCTCGCGCCTGCTCGGAGCTGATGAAACCCATCTCGAACGCAATTTCCTCCAGGCACGCAATCTGGATGCCCTGGCGGTGTTGAAGCGTGCGGACGAACTCGCCCGCCTCGAGCAGGCTGTCGTGCGTGCCGGTGTCAAGCCAGGCATAGCCGCGCCCCATCTGTTCGACGAACAGGTCGCCCGCTTCCATATAGATGCGGTTGAGATCGGTGATCTCGAGTTCGCCACGCGCTGAAGGCTTCAGATTGCGGGCGAACTCGACGACGCGGTTGTCGTAGAAATAGAGGCCGGTGACCGCATGGTTAGACTTGGGCTGCGCGGGCTTTTCCTCCAGGCTGATCGCCTTGCCGCCCTCGCCGAACTCGACGACGCCATAGCGTTCGGGGTCCTCGACACGATAGCTGAAGACCGTCGCCCCGGTTGGCCGCGCGACCGCGCTCGCCAGCAGGTCGGTCAGGTACGCGCCAAAAAAGATGTTATCGCCCAGCACCAGCGCCACGTTATCATCGCCGATAAAGTCCGCGCCGATCGTGAAGGCCTGTGCCAGGCCATCGGGGCTGGGTTGCTCGGCATATTGGATGTCGAGGCCGAAGGTCGAACCGTCCTCGAACAGCCGCTGGTAATTGCCGAGATATTCGGGGCTGGAGATGATTAGGATTTCGCGGATCCCCGCCAGCATCAGCACGCTCAGCGGATAATAGATCATCGGCTTGTCGTAGATCGGCAGCAGTTGCTTGTTGACCGCGAGCGTCGCCGGGTGAAGCCGCGTGCCCGATCCGCCGGCGAGGATGATGCCCTTCATTTGGGTGCTCCGATGAGTTCGTCGAGAATTTCGCTCAGGGCGTCCTGCCATGCGCGTGGTTCGATGCCATAGGCAGTGCGGATCGCGTCATGGCTAAGTAGCGAGTTGGCAGGGCGCTGTGCCGGTGTCGGGTAATCGGTGGTGGCGATCGGCTTGACGCCGGCGACCGCGCCACCGCGTGCGCTGCTCTGGGCGAAGATCTCGCGCGCAAAGCCCGCCCAGCTGACCGCGCCGGCGTTGCTGAAGTGGAAGATGCCGGTCGGTGCAGCGTCATCCTCGATCAGGCGGACCGTGATCGTCAGCAACGCGGCGGCGAGGTCGGCGGCGCTGGTCGGGCTGCCGTGCTGGTCGTCGACCACGCCCAGCTCGTCGCGGGTCGCGCCGACGCGCAGCATCGACTTGACGAAATTATTGCCATGCGCCGACACGACCCAAGCCGTGCGCACGATCGCATGCCGCGCGCGCGAGGTGCGGACGGCCAGCTCGCCCCCCAGTTTCGACGCGCCATAAACGCCGAGCGGAGCGATGGGATCGTTCACCTCCCATGCACCGTCCTTGTCGCCTGCGAAGACATAATCGGTCGACACCTGCACGATCGGGATGCCGGCTACGGCGCAGGCCCGTGCAAAGGCGGCCGGTGCCATCGTGTTGACCGCCCAGGCCGTGACCTGGTCGCTTTCGGCCTTGTCGACTGCGGTATAGGCCGCCCCGTTGATGACCGCCGCCCACGGCCGCTCGGCGAGCTTGGCCGCGATCGCCGCCGTGTCGGTGAGGTCGAGCGCCGCGCGGTCGAGCGCATGGATCGCATAGCCTGCAGGCAGCGCGGCACGACGAAGTTCGGTGCCGAGCTGACCGCTTGCACCGGTGACGAGAATCTCACGAGTCATGGTGTTTTCCGACATGTCGATAGATCTACGCCGCGACACCGCGACGCTCGGCCGCCTTTGCTACGACCAGTGGCCGCCACCAATCCTCGTTGGCAAGATACCATTCGACGGTCTTGCGGATGCCGGTCTCGAACGTCTCGGCGGGCGTCCAGCCCAGCTCGTCGCCGATGCGGCTTGCGTCGATCGCATAGCGCTTGTCATGGCCGGGGCGGTCGGCGACTTCGGTCATCTGCTGCGCATAGGGCCTGCCGTCGGCACGCGGACGCAGCTCGTCGAGAATCGTGCAGAGCGTCCTCACCACCTCGATATTCTGCCGCTCGTTATGCCCGCCGACATTGTAGGTGCGGCCCGGCTCGCCACGCTCGAACACCGCCTGCAGCGCGCGGACATGATCCTCGACATAGAGCCAGTCGCGGACCTGATCGCCCCTGCCGTAGATCGGCAACGGCTCGCCATCCAGTGCTTTGGCGATCATCAGCGGGATCAGCTTTTCGGGGAAGTGATACGGCCCGTAATTGTTCGAGCAGTTGGTGATCAGCACCGGGAGGCCGAAGGTATGGCCCCACGCGCTGACCAGATGGTCGCTGCCCGCCTTCGACGCCGAATAAGGCGAACGCGGATCGTAGGGCGTATCTTCGGTGAACAGGCCGGTGTCGCCGAGCGAGCCGTACACTTCGTCGGTCGAGATATGGTGGAAACGGAACGCCGCCTTGGCGTCCGCGTCTAGCCCCAGCCAATAGGCGCGCGCCTCGGCCAGCATCGTATAGGTGCCGACAACGTTAGTCTGGATGAACGCGCCGGGCCCGTCGATCGAACGGTCGACATGGCTTTCCGCCGCGAGGTGCGTGACGATCTCCGGCTTGAACTCGGCGATCGCGGAGCGGACGGCGTCGGCATCGCAGATATCGCCCCGGACGAAGCGATAGCGGTTGCTGTCTGCCACCCGCTCGACGGTCGAGAGCGTGCCGGCATAGGTCAGCTTGTCGAAGTTCAGGACCTCATGGGTCGTGTTCTCGATTAGGTGGCGGACCAGCGCCGAGCCGATAAAGCCGGCCCCGCCGGTGACGAAGATGCGCATGGGGATGTGGTCCTTTAGGCGAGCGGAGCGAGGGGCGTGCCGTCATAGTCGAACGGGCTGTCGAAGTCGGCGAGTATGGGTTGAATCTGGTCCTTAGCCGACAATTTGGGTATCACGCATTTCGGGATCGACCAGTCGATGCCGATGCTGTCCCAGCGAACTCCGCCATCTTGGTCAGGAGCATAGGTATCGGAGCACTTGTATGTCACTTCGCAATTAGGCTCGAGTGTCATGAAGCCGTGCGCGAAGCCGATCGGAATGAACAGCTGATGCCCGTTCTCGGCGGAGAGTTCCGCTCCGACCCACTGGCCATAGGTAGGCGAACCCTTGCGTACATCGACCGCTACGTCGAAAATCCGTCCACGAATGCAGCGCACAAGCTTGTCCTGGCCGCGCGGTGGCATCTGGAAATGTAGGCCACGCAGGGTGAAGGCGGACGCAGACAGCGAATGGTTGTCTTGGACGAAGGTGCAGTCGATGCCGAGCGCGGCGAAGGCAGGGACCGAATAGACTTCGGTGAACCAGCCACGTGCATCGCCATGGCGCTTCGGGCGGATCAGCTGGACGGGCGAAGATATCATGGGTGCTCCCGATAGCGGCATTTGGCATGGACAATCAATCCAGTGTAAAATGATGGAGAGGGCAGAACGTCTGTTTCCGCCAAACAGCGCTAATGCCAACCTGCGCGGGCTCTGATTCACGGGGGCTTCCCAAGGCGATGAAAATCTGAATCTGTTGTTGCTCCCTAAATGCCTGACGGAGCCTCGCGGGTTTGTTGGATATACTCGCGCGGGGAGCGGTAGCCCAGCGCCTTGTGCGGGTGGACCTCGTTGTAATAGTGTAGCCAGGCAGGGAGCTGGTTGATGATGGTCCGGGCATCGGGCCTGTGAATCGGCCTGCAATATTGACCCCGTTCGGGGCTGATCGGCTTCCCAAATTGCCCCCTGAACGAATGCGGTTCACGCCTCGCGCTTTGCGGCGGAGGCGCGTGGGAGATGCTGGTCGTGGAGACAGTGGCGCGCATACGGCGGGAGTTTTTTTCGTCAAGGGCAAGTGGGACTGTCAGGATTTCCGTGTGTGGGCGGGCATAATGGGTAAAGAGGAGATCCCATATGTCCCGACGCAAAGAACC